>ENA-OQAS01000026-OQAS01000026.1-human-gut-metagenome-genome-assembly--contig:-NODE-26-length-69722-cov-3.959322_pt1 | contig 69722 bp, 96 predicted proteins | sample MGYA00242733_ERZ504523 | MGnify/ENA primary metagenome ERZ504523 (study PRJEB26092, sample SAMD00036239) | human gut metagenome | host: Homo sapiens | study: EMG produced TPA metagenomics assembly of...
ATTTCGGAATAATTTTCTTTTTTGCCATTGGAGCCGGTGGCGGAGGAAATCTGTCCATGAGGCTGGGGATCCCGGCAATCTGGGTATCGGATGTTTTGCTTCTGATCAGCTTTATTCTGATGTTTTCCAGTAAACATAGAGATTAGAAAGGGTGAGGAATTGTGGAAAACAGCACATTATTCCCAAGAGAGGAAAAGGCGGAGCTTTTATTTGAAAAGATCCTGAAGGATCCGGAGGCGTGCAGACGGCTGACGGAGACCTTCTATGAATCCATGGATGCGGATACAGACATAGAATGCGGATATCTTCCTCCGGAAAAATTCGCCTATGCATTGCTGGACGCATATAAAAACCGTGATCTGACAGCTCTCCTTATGGCGATCTGCCAGAACAGTATGTTTGATCTTCTGCGAAATTCTTTTCTGGCACCGTTCAGGTTCAATGCAGATGGACAGGAGAATCCGGTATTTCTCACAGATGAAAAAGGAAATTTTCTGCGGGAAAAGGGAATCCATGTAAGTGACAGGGATTACGACCGATTTCGCAGGATATACAGGGAGAAACCTGGTGTAAAGATGTATCTGGCGTATGGCTACCGGAAGCGACATGCCTATGATGAAGCTACCATGGAAGTAGAAGAGTACAAAATGGGCGAACATATCGGTGTGCTGCTGGTGTATGAGCTTCCGGACAGCGTAAAGGAAAAAGAAACGGAGGCACAGGCCTATGCGGCTGTATGGGATATCATGATGGCAATTCAGAAGAAGCTTCCAAGAGCTTTTGTGTATTATGGGCAGGATTCTGTGGAGGATGGTGGAAAACGTTATGACGGACTGGGCGTTTTTCTCCCCATCCATAAATTTGCGGACCGCCTGGAAAAAATGATCGGGATCGCGGATGAGATCGTAATGAAATAGAATGTACAAAAAGGACTGCTTTTGTATTGCTCCGGTTATCAGAAGGATAGCTGATGACCGGAAGCTACAGAAAGCAGTCCTTTTTGTTTGCCCGTCAGGTGCAGTAGCGGAACATTTTGTCCGTAAGGATCCTGCGAAAATAAGGCCCAGGGGAAGAGCAACAATGATCAGAATCGCAGCTGCAAACCAGGAGGCGGAAACATTCAGGGACATGATTCCCAGATTGTAGATTGCCCGGTAGAGATAAAGTCCGGGAACCATGATCACAATGGATGGTACGGTAATGGAAATCCTGGGATATCCCACTTTGGTTTTGATGAGGGAGGCCAGAAGTCCGGCTGTCAGTGCTCCGAAAAAAGCCGCGGCAGCAGGTGGGAAACCGGCAAGATCAACAAGCTCCAGACGTAAAGTGTTGGACAGTGCGCCGATGAATGCGGCAGCTGCGGCTAGACGGACAGGGCTGTTGAACATGACCGAAAAGCCGAATACCCCGCAGAAGCTTGCCAGAAGCCGGAACAGGATCCTCTGAGCTGCCGAAAGCTCCAGAGGCAGGAAATCCACAGGCTTCAGATGAAGAAGCAGTGCCATCAGCCAGGCAGAGACAGCAGCCACCATTACAACAATAATGGCGTAGGCCAGTCGTTCCAGACCGGAACGCATATCCAGCTTGGCAAGGTCGATCCCGCTTGTGATAAACGGAAAGCCCGGAATGATAAACAGCATGGAACAGATGTATCCGGCCTCATGCTGGACGGAAATGTGGAACAGAAGCTCTGCCAGCTTCAGGAAGCCTGCATATACAAGACAGGCGGAGGAAACAGAAACTGCAATGCACATAAACAGAGTAAAATGATGCTTGCCAAGCTTGCAGCGGATGGCGTTTCCGATGCCTGCGCCTGCAAAAGCCAGGATCATTTCCAGCGGGCCACCGCCCAGAAGAAAAGTAAATGCACCACAGGCCAGTGCAGAAGCCAGTCCCAGGGCGGCAGGGGAATAAAGCCCGTGGATCCGCTCGATCTCATCTAACTGACTGTGCAGTGCTTCACCGCTCATATGGATACCCTCCGCAGGAAAATCACTGACAAAATGTTCCAGCCTGTTCAGCCTGGAAGTATTTACGCCGGTGGTAGTCAGACTAAGTGCATGGGAAAAACTGCTCTCACCGTCAAAGCAGGTGTAGCTTATGGACATCAGTCCGATATCTGCGGAGCAGGTGATACCAAGTGCTTCTGACAAGGTATTCATGGAACTCCGTACCCGCCAGGCACCGGTCCCACAGGAGAGAAGCATCATGCCTGTACGGCCGATCAGGGAAGCTTTTTCGGAAAGAGAAGCTTCGGTAATGGGCTGGCTGTTCCTGGTACTTACGTAGTTGTGCCAAGGATTTCCATATGATTACGTTTGATCAGAATATCTGACATAGAAATCACTTCTTTCTATATATTAAAATCATATAGTTGCTATTATAAATATATATAATAACTATAATCAGATATATTGTAGCCATTATTCTGAAAAAGTCAAGTATAGATGGAGTAAAATCTGACAGTACCAAACGTCACTGTTAAAGATTTATCATTTTTTTGCGGAAAATGAATTTTTTTGGTTGCTTTACGTACAATTTATGTATAATTGTGGATAGGGATGTTGGAATGACCAATTCCTATGGCAGGATGACAAAACCTGCAGCAGTAGGTGGCTATCATAATTACTATTAAAGAAGAGAGGTAAATGTTAAGATGGCAAAATCGATTTAACAAAGTATGGTATTACCGGAACAACTGAGATCGTGTACAATCTTCCTACGAGACATTATTTGAGGAAGAGACCAAACCGGAGCTTGAAGGATTTGAGAAGGGTCAGGTCAGTGAGCTTGGTGCTGTCAATGTAATGACAGGTATCTACACAGGACGTTCCCCTAAAGACAAATATATCGTTATGGATGAGAACTCCAAGGACACAGTTTGGTGGACATCCGATGAGTACAAGAACGATAACCATCCGGCAACTCAGGAAGCATGGAATGCAGTTAAAGATCTTGCCAAGAAGGAGCTTTCCAACAAGAAACTTTTCGTAGTAGATGCATTCTGCGGAGCTAACAAAGACACACGTATGGCTATCCGTTTCATCGTTGAGGTTGCATGGCAGGCACACTTCGTAACAAACATGTTCATTCAGCCGACAGCTGAGGAGCTTGAGAACTTTGAGCCGGATTTCGTTGTTTACAACGCATCCAAGGCTAAAGTTGAGAACTACAAAGAATTAGGACTTAACTCTGAGACAGCTGTAATGTTCAACATTACAAGCCGTGAGCAGGTTATCGTTAATACATGGTACGGCGGAGAGATGAAGAAAGGTATGTTCTCCATGATGAACTACTATCTGCCGCTGAAGGGCATCGCTTCCATGCACTGCTCTGCAAACACAGACCTTAACGGAGAGAACACAGCAATCTTCTTCGGTCTTTCCGGAACAGGTAAGACAACACTTTCCACAGATCCTAAGCGTCTTCTGATCGGTGATGACGAGCATGGCTGGGATGACAACGGAGTATTCAACTTCGAGGTGGATGCTACGCTAAGGTTATCAACCTTGACAAAGAGTCTGAGCCGGACATCTACAATGCGATCAAGAGAAACGCTCTTCTTGAGAACGTAACACTTGATGCTGAGGCAAGATCGACTTCGCTGACAAGAGCGTAACAGAGAACACACGTGTTTCTTATCCGATCAACCACATCGAGAACATTGTTCGCCCTGTATCTTCTGCACCGGCAGCGAAAGAGGTTATCTTCCTGTCCGCAGATGCATTCGGCGTACTTCCTCCAGTATCTATCCTGACACCGGAGCAGACACAGTACTACTTCCTTTCCGGATTCACAGCTAAGCTTGCTGGTACAGAGCGTGGAATCACAGAGCCTACTCCTACATTCTCCGCATGCTTCGGACAGGCATTCCTTGAGCTTCATCCGACAAAATATGCTGAGGAGCTCGTTAAGAGAATGGAGAAGAGCGGTGCGAAAGCATACCTCGTTAACACAGGATGGAATGGAACTGGAAAACGTATCTCCATCAAAGATACTCGTGGTATCATCGATGCTATCCTTGACGGATCTATCCTTAAAGCTCCGACAAAGAAGATCCCATTCTTCAACTTCGAGGTTCCGACAGAGCTTCCGGGCGTAGATCCTGCAATCCTTGACCCACGTGACACATATGCAGATGCTGCAGAGTGGGAGACAAAGGCTAAAGATCTTGCTGCAAGATTCGTTAAGAACTTTGCTAAATATGAAGGAAATGCAGCTGGTAAAGCACTCGTTGCAGCTGGCCCGCAGGCATAATCAGTCATTCCAACTGAATACAGATCGTAGACTTAACCGGGAGCGGATTTATCCGCTCCCGGTTTTTGACAAACAACTAAGGATCTATTATTTGATATAGAACTGTGCAGTGCGAAGCATGTTTCCAGACATGGAATAACAGAAAGTTGAAGATATCTACCTGTAAAATAAAAAACTTTGGCTTGACTAACAGAGGGCATATGGTGTATCCTTTCTGAGAAGTTAAGCGGGAGACCCGTAAGACTGTAAAAATTCTCTTTGCACTGCATTACATTCGAACAGGATGCGAGATCAACAGTACAAACTGAGCAGGCGATGCTTTTCGGAATCGAAAATATTTATCGAAGGCATGGGGCCGGGCCGCAGGAAGCGGCAGCGGATATGGATTTAAACGTAATTGCAAAGAACCTGCATTCACGGAATATGAGGTGAAGCAGAATGTGACTTTGCTTTCAGACATATCTGCGGGACAGTGTATGTTTCGCAGGTATGTCTTTTTTACTGCAAAATATGGATGGAACAGAAGGTAGAAGCTGGGATATCCCTATACAGAAAAGAAAGAACACCGGCGGAAAATCGCACTGTAGCGAGTAGTGAAGGAACCGCCGGTTTTTCACGGAAAATGTTGTGCCATAAGAAGAACCTGATCATATATTTAAAAGGAGATTCTGTTTATGGAACACACAGAAAACAAAACAATTATACATGATACAGAAAAAACAGCTTCATGGGAACAGCAGACAGCAATGAAGGTATCCGGGATCAGTATTCTGGTAAACCTTTTATTATCTGTATTTAAACTGATCGCAGGTATTGTGGCACATTCAGGAGCGATGATCTCGGATGCCATTCATTCTGCATCAGATGTGGGAAGCACCTTCATCGTAATTATCGGTGTCCGTCTTTCTACAAAGAAATCGGACAAAGAGCACCAGTACGGACATGAAAGAATGGAGTGTGTTTCTTCCATTGTCCTTGCAGGAATGCTGCTTGTCACTGGTCTCGGGATCGGAATTACCGGTGCCCGTGATATCGTAAAAAGCACATCCGGCGGAACCATTGCCATTCCGGGAACACTTGCACTGATTGCAGCAGTGGTATCCATTGTGGTAAAAGAGTGGATGTTCTGGTATACAAGAGGTGCCGCAAAGAAGATCAATTCAGGAGCCCTGATGGCAGATGCATGGCACCATCGTTCAGATGCACTTTCCTCTATCGGAGCGTTTGTCGGCATTTTCGGTGCAAGACTGGGATACCCGATCCTGGACCCGATCGCCAGTATCGTGATCTGCGTTATGATCGCCAAGGCATCGATCGACATTTTCAGGGATGCCATTGACAAGATGGTAGATCATTCCTGTGATGCAAAAACTGAGGAATTCATGAAGAGAGAGATCCTCAAGGTACCGGGCGTCAGAAGAGTAGACCTTCTTAAAACCCGTCTTTTCGGATCCAAGATGTATGTGGATATCGAGATCGCAGCAGATGGAAATATTTCCCTTTTTGATGCACATGATATTGCGGAAAATGTACATCATACGATCGAGAATAAATTCAAAGATGTAAAGCACTGTATGGTGCATGTAAATCCGATCAACGGATAAAAACAAGCTGCCGGAGCGACTGTGATCGTCATCCGGCGGCTTGTTTTTGTATAGAGAAACACCCGGTAGGGGAGCTACCGGGTGTTTCGAGGGGAGTATAAATAATTAAATAAGGGGTTATGTAAAAAAAATTTTTGAAGGGTAAATTCTTTTTACAAGAATGATTATAATATAAACTGGAAAAAAAAGCAATATGATTTTGGCGAATAATCTCCAAACTTTTTGGGATACTATTTCCTGTAATAAAAAGCGGCAGAAAGCTTCGGAAAGCCGTAAAATCAACTTCATCAGGAGGTAATTCAAATGGCGAAAAATTACGAAACAGAACAGAAATGAGTCTAATTATGCAGGAAAAAATCACGGGGAAAGTGCTTCCAGAAACTGCGGAAAAAACAGCTCTAAGAACAGTTCGGGAAATTCTTCCAGAAACAGTTCCAAAAGCAGCTACGGAAACAAAAATTTCCGATGAATATGATTCTGAGAAGGACAGAGGCTCTGACAGATATTAAAGGATAAGAAAAGCGGGAAAAGTCAGAGATGGCTTTTCCCGCTTAAATACATATAAGGGAACATTCACCCGGAAGCTTCCATATAATATACCAAAAAGAGGAGATTTTTTCCATGTTTCAGATCGAAACTATCTCTGCAAAAATGCTGGATTATTATGTGGAGCGCAGCGACGCTGTTATCATAGATCTCCGGGATTCTGCCGCCTACAGAAGGGGACATGTCCGGAACGCGGTAAATATTCCATACAGAGAGCTGGAGGAATATCTTGAGAAAAAACAGGATCAGAAATATCGTTTTCCCAAAGATAAGCTGCTGATATTTTACTGCGACCGCGGCGGCGCCAGCATGCAGGCTGCCCGGAGCCTGGCAAGACAGGGCTGTCGTACCAGGTCCGTGATTGGTGGATTTGCAGCCTACAGAGGGAGAAATCTTGTACGCGGATAAAAAAACGGACAATATCAAATCAGATTGCGAATGCATATCTGTAACAAATCTTGTATTTTAAAGGAAATCATGATAATGTAAAGAACAGAGATAAAAACCAACACAAATTACAAGGAGAAAAGATTATGAAATATATGTTTGCGTCCGATGTACATGGTTCGGCATATTACTGCCGGAAAATGCTGGAAGCATATGACAAGGAGAAGGCGGAGAGACTGGTGCTTCTGGGAGATCTGCTTTATCACGGACCAAGAAATGACCTTCCGAAGGAATACGCACCAAAGGAAGTCATCCGCCTTTTAAATGAGAGAAAAAACCAGATCTATGCAGTACGCGGAAACTGTGAGGCAGAGGTGGATCAGATGGTCCTGGACTTCCCGGTTATGGCAGATTACTGTATCCTTGCCATCGAAGGAAAAACGATGTACGCCACACACGGTCATATCTATAATAAGGATAATCTTCCGCCGATGATGGACGGAGACATTCTGATCCACGGCCATACACATGTGCTGAAGGCAGAAAATATGGGGAATTATATCCTTCTGAACCCAGGTTCCGTATCCATTCCAAAGGAAGGTAACCCGCCGACCTATGCAATCCTTGAGAACGGAATTTTTACCATTAAAGATTTTGAAGGAAATACAGTACGGGAGATCACTTTATGAATCTGTGGGAATTAACGGCGCCCTGTCATTTTGGAACAGAGGCGGTGCTGAAGCGTGAAATACTGGATCTTGGCTATGAAGTGACCAGGGTGGAAGACGGAAGAGTAACCTTTGAGCTGATGCCCAGGGTGTGGCAGACGCCAATCTGTTCCTTCGTACCACAGAACGTGTGCTTCTGAAAGTAGGCGAAGTAAAGGCCGAGACTTTTGATGAGCTTTTTGAAAAGACCAAGGCCCTCCCATGGGAGAATTACATACCGAAAAACGGTAAATTCTGGGTAGCCAAGGCAAACTCCATCAAAAGTAAGCTTTTCAGTCCATCTGATATCCAGTCCATTATGAAAAAAGCCATTGTAGAGCGTCTCAAAGGCATCTACGGGATTTCCTGGTTTCCGGAAGACGGTCCGGAATTTCCTATCCGTGTGGCCTTTATGAAAGACGTAGCTCTGATCGGAATCGACACTTCAGGAGTATCCCTCCATAAGAGAGGGTATCGCCAGATGACTGTCAAGCACCTATCACCGAGACGCTTGCCAGCGCTCTTTTGATGCTCACCCCCTGGAAAAAGGACCGTATTCTTGTCGATCCGTTCTGCGGAAGCGGCACCTTTCCTATTGAGGCGGCAATGATGGCAGCGGATATGGCGCCGGGACTGAACCGTCATTTTCTGGCCGAGAGCTGGGAGCATCTGATCCCGAAGGATGCTGAGGATGCAAGAGAAGAAGCCAGAGAACGTGTAAATCTTGATATTGAAACCGATATCCAGGGCTTTGATATCGATGCAGCTGCCATCAAGGCAGCACGCGCCAACGCAAAATGGCAGGAGTTGACAGACTGATCCATTTCCAGCAGCGCCCGGTCAGTGAACTCCGCATTCCAAACCCTTTGGTTTTATCGTGACAAATCCGCCATATGGTGAGCGGATCGAAGAAAAATCCAATCTCCCTGCACTGTACCGTGAGATCGGTGAAAGCTATAAGGGGCTGGATCGCTGGTCCATGTATCTGATCACTGCCTATGACAAGGCAGAGAATGACATCGGCCGAAAGGCAGATAAAAACCGTAAGATCTATAACGGAATGATGAAAACCTATTATTACCAGTTTCTTGGACCACGTCCGCCGAAGAAAGGAAGTATTAAAGAATGAAAAAGATCATTTTTGCTACCGGAAATGAGGATAAAATGAAGGAGATCCGAAGGATACTTGCGGATCCTTCTCTGGAGATCCTTTCCCTGAAGGATGCCGGGATCCATGCGGATATTGATGAAAATGGAAAAAGCTTTGAAGAAAATGCCATGATCAAGGCAGAAGCAATCAGTAAAATGACTGGCGAGATCGTTCTGGCAGATGATTCCGGTCTGGAGATCGACTATCTGAACAAAGAGCCGGGAATCTATTCCGCACGCTATATGGGTGAGGATACTTCTTATCATATTAAAAACGCAAACCTGATCCAGCGTCTGGAAGGTGTACCTGATGAGAAACGTACTGCACGTTTTGTATGTGCTATTGCGGCAGTTTCCCGGATGGCAGAAGAAAGACAGTCCGTGCTGCCATGGAAGGCCGCATCGGCTACGAGGAAAAAGGGGAGAATGGCTTTGGCTATGACCCGATCTTTTATCTTCCGGAATATGGCTGTACTTCCGCAGAGCTTTCCATGGAAGAAAAGAACAGGATCAGCCATCGTGGAAAAGCTCTTTGCCTTATAAAGGAAGAGCTTGTATGAAGGTGCTGATCGTAAGCGATACTCACGGAAGAGATGAAAACCTGGAGATCGCGATAAATCGGGAGGCTCCTTTTGACATGCTGGTACATTGCGGAGATGTGGAAGGCAGAGAATTTTATATCGAAGCCCTTGCAGAATGTCCCTGCAGTATTGTGTCCGGAAATAATGATTTTTTCTCGGATCTTCCGAGAGAAGATGTGATCGAGGTCGAGGAAAATAAGATTCTGGTAACTCACGGTCATTACTACGGTGTATCCATGGCCTTTGATCAGCTGGCAGAAGCTGCCCGCTCAAGGGGATGCAATGCGGCTTTTTTCGGACATATCCACGTACCGGTTGTTGAAAAGGAAGCAGGTGTGCTTCTGGTAAATCCCGGAAGTCTGGCTTATCCCAGACAACGGGGACGCCGTCCAAGCTATGCAGTAATGGAGACAGATGGAAAGGGCGAAATGCACGTAGAGATCCGTTACCTCTGATTCCGGCAGAAAAAACAAATAAACTGTCATAATTGATAAAATTTGTGCAATATTCAGCATATATTAGTCAAAAACGATTGCGAAAGTCAGCTATGTGCTATATAATGAACAAGTAGCTGTTTTCTAGTAATATAGAGCATTCTTTAGGGTACTGACCATGAATGGGTCTCGTTCCTGAGAATGCAGCAGAGCGGAATGAGAAGGTCCGCTTTACATAAATGAAGGGGGAAAATACGCATGACTGCGGTTATTATAGGAAGTATCGGCTTTTTATGCTGCTTCCTGTATGATCATAACAGTATCCGACTGAAAAAAAGCTTTCTCCACCCGTTTTTTAGCATAGGATGTTTCCTGATCGCAGTGTCAACAGGTCTGGTGATCCGGAACTGCTGGCCGCGGCGGGGAAGTTCTTTTTTTATTTCTGCTGTTTTTCTGGCAGCAGCGCTCCTGTTTCTGGGACTGTTGATCTATACATTGTTTTTTGCGCTGCCCTTTGATGAGACATATGTCAAAGAAAATCATGAAAGGCTGGCTTATACAGAGGGTGTTTATGCACTCTGCCGACATCCTGGCGTTCTGTGGTTCGCCGGATTTTATTTTTGCCTGGCCGGATTTCTGGGATCCGGGAAGGCGCTGGGGGCTTTTGTGGTCCTTATCGTGTGGAACATATTGTACATTTTTTTACCAGGACAGGATCGTGTTTCCGGAAACATTCAGTAATTACGGAGCGTATCAGCAGACAACTCCCTTTCTGATCCCAGACCGAAACAGTACAGCTGCCTGCATAAAAACATGGCGAAAAGGGGGGAAAAGGCGGTGAGTCTTGGCGAAAAGCTTCGAAAACAGCAGTATGATGCTATCTGGAAAGAATATTGCGGATTTCTTGATCTGACAATGCAGGATTACATGAAGATCCAGAATCGCCTGATGGAAGAGCAGATCCAGCTCTGGTCAGACTGTGAACTGGGCAAAAGCATTCTGAAGGGCAGGAGCCATCCGGGATCGACGAGTTCCGTCGCTGGTACCTCTTACCACTTATGAGGATTATGCCGACATGCTTTTGAAGAAGAGAAGCGAAACACTTCCGGGTAATCCGATCATCTGGATACAGACGACCTGGGAAGCGGGCGCCATCCGATAAAAGTAGCACCATACACGAGAAGTATGCTGGATACCTACAGGAACAATGTAGTTGCCTGCCTCATATTGCTACAAGCCACGAAAAGGGCAAATTTGATGTGGAGGAAACGGACAAGATCCTTTACGGACTGGCACCGCTGCCTTTTGCTACCGGTCTTTTTCCACTGGCGCTGAAAGAGGATATCGACATCCGTTTTCTTCCGGAAGTGGAAGATGCGGTAAATATGAGCTTTGGTGAGCGGAACAAAGAGGGATTCAAGATGGCCATGAAACAGGACGTGGAATTTTTCTTCGGACTTGGAAGTGTGGCCTATGCAGTAAGCCAGAGCCTCACTGGAAGCGTATCATCAGGAAAGAGCAAAACATCCTTTTCGGAACTTCTGCAGTATAAACCAAAGATGCTGAAAAGGATCCTGAATGCCAAAAAGATCTGTAAGAAGGAGAAACGGGAGCTTCTTCCGAAAGATCTTTTTCACCTGAAGGGATTTATGGTGGCAGGAACTGACAACCAGTGCTATAAGGATGATCTGGAGGAAATGTGGGGAGTTCGGCCCATGGAACTTTTTGCGGGAACGGAACCTTCCATTATAGGAACCGAGACCTGGACCAGGAACGGAATGTACTTTTTCCCGGATACCTGCTTTTATGAATTTATCACCGAAAAAGATATGCTCCATAATTATGAGGATCCCACGTTCACTCCTCCGACTTATCTTATGGATGAGGTTGTCCCGGGAGAAATATGAGCTTGTGATCACTGTGCTGAAAGGCGGAGCCTTTGCCAGGTATCGTGTGGAGATATGTATCGGTGCGTGGGGCTTACCAACCAGGAGGACCGGACACAGATCCCAAGATTTGAGTACGTAGACCGGGTTCCATGGATCATTGATATTGCAGGGTTTACCAGAATTTCAGAGAATGGTATCAAAAGTGTGATCCAGCTGTCCGGGCAGCCGGTTACGGATTGGATCGCAGTGAAAGAATATAATGAGAAAAAAACGCCCATATCTGCATCTTTATATAGAAGTAAAAAAAGAAGCGCTGATGTATCAGGCTATGAGTACGGATATTCTGAAAGAGCTTCTGACTACGTATTTCAAATATATTGATCAGGATTACCGGGATCTGAAGAAGATCCTGGGAATGGATCCCCTTGTGGTGACCATCCTGCGCTGTGGTACCTTTCATCTGTATGAGTCCAGAAACGGACGGAAACCACGGCATATGAGCACTCCTTATTATGAGGTGGCGGAACTTTTGAGACTGCAGGATGAGATTGGATCCGGGAATATGAGGAAGTAACTATGGAAAGCTATGTATCATTTTCAATCATTTCAGTTTTTTTCTATACATTTATGATACTGACTCTTCTGGCTGGTAAGCGCAGCCGGATCATCAACAGTTTCATGTGTGTGCTGGGAGGAATGCTCTGCTGGACGCTGGCTCTTTTCTGATGCGTATGGAGGCAGGACCCTCTTACATCCTGTGGTATTATGTGTCTCTGGCCGGAATCCTGTTTCTGCCATATTTTTACTATGTGTTCATCAGTGATTCATGGGAGTGCGTATGGGCAGAAAAAGCAAGATCCCATTGTTTTTGATGATGCTGCTTTTTGCGATCAATATCCCGGGCGGGATCATCCTGCGCTGGCCGGATCTGATCCGTAAAAACGGTGGTGCGCATTTTGTTTATAAGATCACACCCTGGTTCCTTCTGTTCTTTGTGGTGGCAGGGATCACCATTATCCAGATCTTTATCACCATGTACCGCGGATGCGGAGACATCCCGGATACCGCAAACAGATCGAACCGATCCTTGTGGGGATACTGATCATTTTTGTGGGAAACCTTGCGCTGGCAGTGCCGGCATTTTCCGGATTCCCCATCGATATTGTCAGCGGCCTGATCAATGCTGTCCTGATGCTTTATGCACTGACCAGAAGACGGCTGTTCCAGATGCGCCGTCTTGCGTCAGATGGGGTTTGCTTTGGTGTGGGCGTGGTCCTGACGGTAGTACTGTTTATCAATCTTTCACCGTACCTGATGAGCTATATCCGAATGCTGCTCCCTGCAGCCAGTGAGTATCATGTGCTGATCTTTTCTTTTGTTTTTCTCATATCTGCATGGCTGGTCACCGTGCTGTGGAAATGTCTGATGAACAATGTTTTTATCAAAAAAGAGATCCAGCAGTCTCAGGAGCTGAAAGATTCAGCCAGTCGGTTTCCAGGACACTCCGGGTAGGAGAGATCCTGCGCAATACGGTAAATGTGCTGAAGGAAACTACCAATGCAGGACGGATCTATATTTGTCTGAAGGACAAAAATCAGGGGAATATCAGGCAGTTTACAGTGACCGTCCATTAAATGATCTGGCCTTTTCACTGAAAGCAGATAATCCGGTGGTCACCTGGCTTACCAGAAATGAGGACTGTGTGGTGATCCGGGATTTTCGTTCTTCCACAGCCTACAAATCCATGTGGGAGTCGGAAAAACATATGTTTTCAGAGCTGGGTATCGAATACTGTGCAGTCTTCGACAAAATGATGATCTGGCCGGGATCATTGCGATTTCCGGTGACGGACACAGGAATCTGAACCATAATGACCTTGCCATGCTGTCTTCGGTCAGCTCAGTAGCTTCCATTGCCATCAAAAATGCCAGACTTTATGAGGCGGCATGGACTGAGGCAAGGACCGATGAACTGACGGGCTTCTGAACCGGAAATATTTTTATGAGATCCTGGATGAGGAATACGAAAAAAATAAAGAGGGTTCGCTTGCATTGATCCTGTTCAATATTGATGATTTCAAGCTGTACAATCAGCTGTACGGAAATCAGCAGGGAGATGTTGCACTTCGAAAGGTGGCAGATATCATCCAGGCAAGTGTGGGAGAACAGGGATATGTGGCACGTCACAGTGCCAAGGAATTTGCGGTCCTGATGCCAAATTACGATATTTTTCCGCCAGAAATCTGGCAGAATCCATACAGAAGCAGATCCTGCATATGCGCAACGATTCTGCAGACTACAAGCTGAAGATCCTTACGGTAAGCGTGGGGATCAGTGCGGCGCCTTATGCGGCACGCTCAGCAAAGGAGCTCCTGGATAATGCGGATCTGGCAGTATATCATGTAAAGCGCAGCGGTAAAAACGGCATCGAGATTTTTGACACCATGCTGAAGGAAAGCTGGATGAAGAAAATGCTGGTAAGAAATCCGATCATGAACATATTTATCAGTCCTATGAATCCACGATCTATGCGCTGACTGCAGCCATTGATACCAAAGATCATTATACCTTCGGACATTCCAACAATGTGGCTTATTACGCAACAAGTCTTGCGAAGGCGCTGAACTATACAACGGAAATGGTGGAGATCATCCGTCAGGCGGCGCTTCTTCATGATGTTGGAAAGATCGGGATCCCGGAGCATATCCTGAATAAAGAAGGCAAGCTTACGGATGAAGAGTATGAGATCATGAAAGGTCATGTGGAAGCGTCCATCGGGATCATCCGTCACCTTCCGTCGCTGGATTATGTTATCCCTGCGGTTATCGGTCATCACGAACGTTATGACGGAAACGGCTATCCAAGGAGGATCGCGGGAGAAGATATCCCGCATCTGCAAGGATCCTCTGCATCGCAGATTCCTTTGATGCCATGACATCCAACGTTGTTATAAAGAACTGATGCCAGCGGAAAAAGCTCTTCGGATCATAAGAGAAGAGGAAGGAAAACAGTTCGATCCGGATATGGCGGAGGTATTTATCCACATATTTCGGGAAGGAAAGATCCATCTGGCAGAACCGGCGGAGTTGAAACGGGAAGAAAAAGCATAAAGAATATTAAGATTACGGGTCTGACAAGCTATGTCAGACCGTTTTTGTGAAGAATATGAAGAAAGCTTTATTTATCATCTCCGGTAAGGCGAAGTACATCCCGGATCTCATCCACATTCATATCCAGGATCACGGCAAGCTCATCAATGGTGAATTTGGTGGCGTCATCATCGTCTGTGAGTTCTTTAACCGCAGCCTCCAGGTTTTCTACCTTGGATACCAGATAGTCGTCACGGAATTTCTGCTGTGTCTGTTCCTCGATGGCATGAAGGATCCCACTGCGGATACGACCACGCATCCAGGTATCGTTTTTTTCCTGTGGGTCAGTCTCTTTGAGAGACGCCAGAAGGGCCAGATTTGCCTCCTGAATGAGATCGGCCAGGTGGATTTCCTCACAGTTCAGTTCAGCGCCATCTGGCTGCCTGAGCCATGTAGAACTGTGTCAGTGCACCTTCGGCAACAGTGTCTCCCTTTGCAAAGCCTGAAAGAGGGACGCAAGATCATCCGGATCAAGTCCTTCCGGGGAAAAGCTTTCCATATAGTCACTGAGATAAGCCTGTTCCTCGGCAGTAAGAGCAGCACGGTACCCGGAAGCTCGTCCTTGTCGCTGGATTCGGATGAAACAGCATCTGCTCTGGCAGCGCTGGCAGCTTCATCGGCGCCTTCGATGGTGATCCCCTTTAATTTGAGATACTGCAGGATCTTTACAAGCTGTGAAGTGCTCAGATCCGATTCATCGAAATGGTCACGGATCTGCTGCTGGGAGAGCTGCTTATTGTTTTCCTCAGCGATGGCACAGATGTCATTAAGCTTCTGCTGAAATAATTTTATATCCATGTAAAAACATCTCCTTATTATTTGCTTTTTTTCTTGACTTTAATTATGGTTTCATGATACCATAAGCCAGTCGCAAATGACAAGAAAACCTTTAAATAGGCGGAAAAAACGTGAAAAAAGTTTTTTAAAAAAATTCAAAAAAGGTGTTGACATTTGTAGATTGCTATAATATAATATCACTTGTCGTCAGGCAGGAAACGAAAACGAAACACAAACGAAGACGACAACAACTTAATAAAAACCATAAGTAAATGGTACATCGGGGTGTGGCTCAGCTTGGCTAGAGCGCTGGTTTGGGACCAGGAGGCCGCAGGTTCGAATCCTGTCACCCCGACTGCTGTAACTTATTACCGCAAGCATGCGGGTGTAGTTCAATGGTAGAACACCAGCCTTCCAAGCTGGATACGTGGGTTCGATTCCCATCACCCGCTTCTCTGAGAAGAGAGCATGTGTCTGTAGCTCAGCTGGATAGAGCAACGGCCTTCTAAGCCGTGGGTCGGGGGTTCGAATCCCTTCAGGCACGTTGTGGTGGGTATAGCGCAGTTGGTTAGCGCGCCAGATTGTGCTCTGGAGGCCCAGGGTTCGAATCCCTGTATCCACCTTCGCCCATTGGCTATCGCCAAGCGGTAAGGCACAGCACTTTGACTGCTGCATTCGCTGGTTCGAATCCAGCTAGCCCAGTCCTTTTTATGGGGTATTAGCTCAGTCGGTAGAGCACTTGACTTTTAATCAAGTTGTCCGGGGTTCGAATCCCCGATGCCTCATTAGCGGAAAGCATTTGCTTTCCGTTATTTTTTTATCATCAGACAGGATGAAAATATAATTGAATATGCGGATATGGCGGAATTGGCAGACGCGCTGGTTTTAGGTACCAGTGGGCAACCGTGCAGGTTCAAGTCCTGTTATCCGCATTAGAAAAGAGAGAGACTTTCTGTAAATTTTGAATTTATGGAAGGTCTTTTTTATTATGGACACTTATGTAACATCCAGGACAGAAATGCTACAGATCATGAGCAATATGTCTGTAGCATTCTTACTATAGAAATTTTTAACTGAATCAAGCTGTCATCTACATTGAATCAGAATAACCGCCTGATAAATGACCCTACAGTTTCTCCCCTTCATTCACTTCCTCAATAAACACCTTCCCTTCCGCCTGCTGTTCCACAAAATGAAATCGAAGTACAGCCTGAGGCCAGTTGAGTGTGATGATGGCTTTTTGTCCCGTGTCTTTCCTGCGGCCTGGATCTGATCTACAAGGTCTGCGAGGACTTCACGGGTGAGATATCCGCCTCGCCAGTGGAAGGTGAATTCGCGGCCTTTTTTTGCGGCCTGGAGGGCACGTTTGTATACGTCTTCCAATTTGGTGAAGGATAGCTTTTTCTCACGGTAATAAAAGTGGTTTCCATCCGGGCAGGGAGGTGCCGGAGCGATCAGTGGTTCATGGTCACGGAAGATGTTTTTGTCATCCAGATTAAAATAATCGTAACGGATACTGGTTAAGCCGTCTTCGTTTTTGCCCAGAGTATTATCGAAGGTGGCATCCAGATGATAGTACTGTCCGTTGATCCGGACGATGTTCCAGGTATGACGGTATTTGATCCCTTTTTCCGGATTGTTCCCGCAGATGGCGATAATACACCATACACCAAGGGCATCACAGAGGACCTTTACGGATTTGGCGATTCCCTCGCAGACACCGACACCATGGCCCAGAGGCCCGATGATCTCGTGGGAATATGGCTTTTTCAGTTTGTCGTAGCGGATATTTTCGCAGATGAAGTCATGGACATATTTTTCCTTATCCCACTCGGAAAACTTCATGGCGGTGCGCACAAGCTTGTCTACGCGGGCTCCCAGGGCTTTCTGATGCTCCCGGATTTTATTTTTGTCGAAGATATATTCAGGAATCAGTATCAGATTTGGCGAGTCCTTGTAATAACGGTATTTAAACCCCACAGCCCAGAAAATCTCCGGGTGATCCAGACGAAGCTGGAAAAATACATCATAGAGCCAGTTTCCATCGGTGGTTGGTACCTGCGGGATCAGGAACTCGTCGGAAAGCTCCATAAGCCCGTGAAGCATTGCACGGTACACGTTTTGTTTATCTTTCGACATTTTGCCGTAGTAATATTCTTCAGTTTGTTTCATATATAAAAATACGGAGACTCCTTCCGGAAAAATAGATTTCAATCAAAGATTATAGCATAAAAAACATGCAGGACTATCAGAAAAGATACACCCTGCATGTTTTTGGTATTGAATATTTTAGATCGAAAATAACTGTGAGCCTGGATCAGCCGTTATACAGCTGATAATACCGGCCCTTCTGTGCAAGCAGCTCCTCGTGGGAACCACGCTCGATGATGTGTCCCTGCTCCAGGACCATGATGCAGTCACTGTTGCGTACTGTGGAAGTCTGTGGGCGATCACAAAGGTCGTCCTGCCTTCCATCAGCTTATCCATACCATCCTGTACAAGCTTTTCGGTACGGGTATCAATGGAGCTGGTGGCCTCGTCCAGGATCAGGACGGGCGGGTCTGCAACGGCTGCACGGGCAATGGAGAGAAGCTGTCGCTGGCCCTGACTTAAGTTTGCACCGTTTCCGCGGAGAAGGGTATTATAACCCTGCGGAAGCCTGCGGATGAAACCGTCGGCGTTGGCAAGCTTTGCTGCTGCGATAACCTCCTCATCTGTGGCATCCAGCTTTCCGTAGCGGATATTTTCCATAACGGTTGCTGTGAACAGGTTGGTATCCTGAAGAACGATGCCCATGGAGCGTCTGAGATCATCTTTTTTGATCTTGGTGATGTTGATGCCGTCATAACGGATCTTACCCTTCTGAATGTCGTAAAAACGGTTCAGAAGATTGGTAATGGTGGTTTTCCGGCGCCGGTGGAGCCTACAAAAGCGATCTTCTGGCCTGGCTGTGCATACATGTTGATGTCATGGAGAACGATCTTGTTGGAATTATAACCAAAGTCTACATCCTCCAGGACCATATCACCCTTCAGCTCGATATAATCAGTGGTACCCTCAGCTTTGTGGAAATGCTTCCATGCCCAGCGGCCGGTACGTTTGTCGGATTCGGTAAGAACACCGTTTTCCTCTTTTGCATTGACGAGAGTAACGTAGCTTCATCCACTTCCGGTTTTTCATCCAGAAGATCAAAGATACGTTTTGCACCTGCAAGAGCCATAACAATACTGTTGAACTGCTGGCTGACCTGGTTGATAGGCATGTTGAAGCTCTTATTGAAGGTCAGGAAGCTGGCAAGCCCGCCAAGTGTGAAGCTGCCGATGCCGTTGATAGCAAGGATACCGCCCGCCATGGCGCAGATCACATAGCTGACATTTCCAAGCTGTGCGACCACAGGCATCAGGATGTTGGCAAAACGGTTTGCATTGTCTGCGCTGGTGAAAAGCTGGTCGTTCAGTTCATCGAATTTCCGGATGCTTTCGTCCTCATGGCAGAAGACCTTGACAACCTTCTGACCCTCCATCATCTCTTCGATATAACCATTGACAATACCAAGGTTGGTCTGCTGCTCCAGGAAATATTTTCCGCTTAAGCCCGCAAGCTTCCGGCTGGCAGTCATCATAATGGCAACCATAAGCAAGGTAACTACAGTAAGCGGAACATTCAGGATCAGCATACTTACAAGAACACTGACGATGGTGATCACACTGGAAAGCAGCTGCGGAAAGCTCTGGCTGATCATCTGGCGCAGGGTATCAATGTCGTTGGTGTAGATGGACATGATATCGCCGTGTGCGTGAGTGTCAAAATATTTGATGGGAAGCGTTTCCATCGTTGCAAACATATCGTTTCGGAGGTTACGTAAGGTTCCCTGGGAAACATTGATCATGATACGGTTATAAGTATAGGTGGCAATAACACCAATGGCGTAAAAGCATGCCACACGTGCGATGGCTGCAGCCAGAGGCCCGAAATCCGGTGTATCTGCTGAGAGAAGCGGTGTGATATACTGGTCGATCAGGGTTTTCATGAACATGGTTCCCTGTACATTGGCAAGAACACTGACAAAAATGCAGATCACCACGATCACGATATGGATACTGTAGTTTTTAAAGATATAACGGGCAAGGCGTCCCAGAAGCTTTCCCGGCTGCTCCGGTGTTCCCATACCCCTTGGGCCAGGACCGCCCGGGCCTTTCATGTTCTGTTTTTTCAAGCCGGCTCACCTCCCTCGTCAAAATCACCGGCGCCGCCGGTTTGTGAATGAAATACTTCCTGATAAATGGCGTTGGTCTTAAGAAGCTCCTCGTGGGTACCAAAACCGTTGATCTCACCGTTATCCATAACGATGATCCGGTCCGCGTTCTGGATGCTGGAAACACGCTGTGCGATGATCAGCTTGGTGGTATCCGGGATCTCCTCAGCAAAAGCGCGGCGGATCCTTGCATCTGTGGCAGTATCTACTGCACTGGTGGAGTCATCCAGGATCAGTATCTTCGGCTTCTTCAGAAGAGCGCGGGCAATACAGAGACGCTGCTTCTGGCCTCCGGAAACATTGGAGCCGCCCTGTTCAATGAAGGTATTGTATTTGTCTGGCATTTTTTCGATGAAATCATCGGCACAGGCAAGCTGGCATGCGCGGCGGCATTCCTCCTCAGTGGCATTTTTGTCACCCCATCGGAGGTTTTCCAGAATGGTTCCTGAGAAGAGTACATTCTTCTGAAGAACAACGGAAACCTGATTTCTGAGAGATTCCAGATGGTATTTACGGACATCGATGCCTCCTACGGAAACAGAACCATCCGTTACGTCATAAAGACGGCTGATCAGGTTGACAAGGCTGGATTTTGCACTTCCGGTACCGCCGATGATCCCTATGGTCTCGCCGGAGCGGATCGAGAGATTGATATCCTTCAGAACGGGTTCCTGACTGTCTTTCTTATAGCTGAAATTTACATGATCGAAGACGATACTTCCGTCTGGGACATCTGTTACCGGATCCTCCGGATCTGTGATGTCAGCAGTATCATTGATGACTTCCGTAACACGCTCTGCGCTGGCAATACTCATTGTCACCATAACAAAAACCATGGAAAGCATCATAAGGCTCATGAGAATGTTCATGCAGTAGGTGAGAAGGCTCATAAGCTCACCGGTAGTAAGGGAGCTGCCTACGATCATTTTGGCGCCGAGCCAGCTGATCCCCAGGATACAGGCATAAACGGTAAACTGCATCAGGGGCATGTTCATGACAACGATCTTCTCAGCACTTAAGAACATTTCGTATACTTTGTTGCAGGCTTTCTGGAATTTGCTGATCTCGTAGTCTTCGCGGACATAGGCCTTGACAACGCGTACAGCGCCGATGTTTTCCTGGACACTTGCGTTCAGGTCGTCGTATTTACGGAATACGGCCTGGAAGTATACAGTGGCTTCTGCATGATAAAGATCAGACAGCCTCCCAGGAAGATAACAGCGACAAGGTAGATGCTTGCAAGCTTTGCGTTGATAAGAAATGCCATGACCATGGCACAGATCAGACTGGCCGGTGCACGGGTACACATACGAAGGATCATCTGATAGCGTTCTGCAGGTTGGTCACATCTGTGGTAAGACGGGTGATCAGGCCGGCAGTGCTGTATTTGTCGATGTTGGAAAAAGAAAAGGTCTGGATGTTGGTGTACATGGCTTTTCGGAGGTTTCTGGCAAAGCTGTGGAGGCCAGTGCTCCGTATTTTCCTCCCATGACGCCGGACCAGAGTCCGCACAGGGCAAGAGCTACCATAACTGCACCCATCCGATAGATATGGCCGATATTTCCGGCTTCCACACCCTTATCAATGATGGAAGCCATGGCCAGGGGGATCAGAGTCTCAAAGAGAACTTCCAGGATCATGAAAAAAGGCGTGAGAAACGATGCCTTTTTAAACTCCCTGACCTGGGCCAGAAGGGTTTTGAGCATAAAAAATCTCCTTTCTTTACTGTTCAAAAGACAGCACTACTGGAAAGGATTCCGGGCTGCTATAGAACAGATATATTGTTCAGCTACTATTATCGGGGAAATTATTTTTAATGTCAAGATAAACATGTGCGAAATGCTTGACACAACATCCTTTAAGCGGTATATTAAAAGTTAATATTCGCCTGTAGAACAGGGAAAGAATGGGCTTCAGGTCCCTTTAGAGGGTCTATATAGAGTTAAATTTTTGCAGGGAGGATTTTATATGGAGATCAGACAGTCAGCGGAGGATTATCTTGAATCAATTCTGGTTTTATCCAAAAAAGGAGGAGGAGTTCGTTCCATTGATATTGCGACCAGACTTGGTGTTTCCAAGCCAAGCGTCAGTCACGCAATGAAGCTTCTTCGTGAGGATGGTTATATTGCCATGGACCGTTACGGTACCGTGACACTTCTGGAGAAGGGGGCGGAGATCGCCAATCAGATTTATGAGCGTCACATTGTTCTTGCCAGGATGCTGGAGGGACTTGGGGTTCCGGCAGAGATCGCAATGGAGGATGCCTGCAAGATGGAGCACGACATCAGTCAGGAGAGCTTTGAGAAGATCAAGGCACATTATAATAACTTCATTAAGAAAGAAGAAGCAGCAGAATAAGAAACATGCAGACAGGCAGCCGGAAGGTAAAATACCAAACCGGCTGCCTGTTTTTTATTTATTATCTTTTTCTTTTTCTGGCAGCTGGGCCAGGATGATGGCTGCAAACATGATGACACATCCAAGAAGCTCTTTTATGGAAAGCTTTTGATCCAGGAGCACCCAGCCTGCAAGCACGGAGATGCAGGATTCAAGAGAAAGGATCAGAGAAGCAACGGTGGGATTCACATTTTTCTGGCCTACGACCTGCAGGGTGTAGGCAACACCGCAGGACATCACACCGGCATACAGGATCGGCAGCCAGGCAGTGAGAATGGAAGAAATCTGCGGATGTTCCAGAATAAGTGCCGGGATCATGGACAGGATCCCGCAGACAAGAAACTGGATACAGGAAAGCTTTACACCGTCTGCCTTCGGGGAAAAATAGTCAATCACCAGAATGTGCAGGGAAAAGAGAAAAGCACATACCAGCACCAGAATATCTCCGAGGCCAATGGAAAATCCGTCTGTGATGCAGAGAAGATAAAGTCCGACCAGTGCCATGACAACGGCTGCCCATATAAAGGGACTGCATTTCTTTTTCAGGAAAATTCCAATGATCGGGACGATGACAATGTAACAGGCGGTGATGAAGCCGGCTTTTCCTACTGTTGTGTACTGGATGCCAAACTGCTGGAAGTTGCTGGCAGCAAAAAGAGCAAATCCGCAGGCAATGCCGCCCAGCCACAGGTCACGGCTGTTATATGGCGTGGGGGATACAGCTTTTTCTGAAGGTGTTGATGAGGATTCCGGTATTGCGGAGTCTGTGGCAGCAGAGGATTTATTTCCGGAACGGTTCAGGATAAAGAGCACCGGAACCAGGACAGCGGCGCCGATCAGGGAACGGACGCCGTTGAAGGTGAAGGGGCCGACATATTCCATGCCCACACTCTGGGCAACAAAGGCGATTCCCCAGATCGTTGCGGCCAGAAGCAGGCAGAGAGAATTTTTCAGAGGCATTTTCTGTGAGTTCATGATAAAAAATCCTTTCGTTTATTAGGTATTATGTGATCAAAGCAGTATATAACAAAAGACCCCGGGGAACTTATATAGCTTCCCGGGGCATTTTTATGATCTGTCGGAACAATGTTCAACAAAATTAGTTCTGATTCTGGTTATTCTTAACTTCTGCAAGCTTCATGGCACGAACCTTCAGCGGCAGACCGAACAGAGTGATGAATCCGTCTGCATCATGATGATCATACATATCACCGGTTGTGAAGGAAGCAAGAGACTCATTGTAAAGGCTGTACGGAGAGGTTGTACCATTCTTGATGATGTTTCCTTTGTAAAGCTTGAATTTAACCTCACCGGTAACATATTTCTGAGTGGACTCAACAAATGCCTGGATAGCCTCACGGAGAGGTGTGTACCATTTTCCTTCGTAAACAACCTGTGCAAACTGGCTGCCAAGCTTTTTCTTGGCTTCCATTGTCTCACGGTCAAGGATCAGCTCCTCAAGCTGGTCATGTGCTGCCATCAGGATCGTTCCGCCAGGAGTTTCATAAACGCCACGGGATTTCATACCAACAACACGGTTCTCAACAATGTCAACGATACCGATGCCGTTCTCACCGCCAAGCTTGTTCAGCTCTGTGATGATCTCGGAAACCTTCATTGCTTTTCCGTTGAGTGTTTTCGGAACACCCTGCTCGAATGTCATGGTGATCTCAGTTTCTTTATCCGGAGCCTTCTCAGGTGTTACACTTAATACAAGCATGTCATCATAGTTCGGAGCCTGGGATGGATCCTCAAGCTCAAGTCCCTCATGGCTGATGTGCCAGAGGTTTCTGTCACGGCTGTAGCTGTGGTTTGCATCAAATGGAAGAGTGATGCCATGAGCCTTACAGAACTCGATCTCATCTTCACGGGACTGCATGGTCCACAGATCTGTCATACGCCATGGAGCAATGATCTTGATGTCCGGAGCGAGAGCCTTGATGCCAAGCTCGAAACGGATCTGGTCATTTCCTTTACCGGTAGCACCATGGCAGATAGCAACGGCACCCTCTTTACGTGCGATCTCAACCAGCTTCTTGGCAATGACCGGACGAGCCATGGAAGTTCCGAGAAGATAGGAATGCTCGTATACAGCACCAGCCTCTACACACGGCATGATGAAATCATCGCAGAACTCATCGACGATATCCTCGATATATAATTTGGAAGCACCGGACATTTTTGCTCTCTCTTCAAGACCGTCCAGCTCGTTTCCCTGTCCGCAGTTTACACAGCAGCAGACAACGTCATAATCAAAGGTTTCTTTCAGCCACGGGATCAGGGCTGTGGTATCAAGACCACCGGAATACGCTAAAACAACTTTTTCTTTCATAATATATGTCCTCCTGGGATTTTTTTGATTTTGTATCGCTCCGGACATTTCCGGGACGGTGAATTTTTTTACGTTATCTGGAAAAAATTATGCTGTTTTATAACTTTACCAGAGTGAATAAATATTCATGTACAACAAAACAAAATTTTCGGCTGTCCTGTCGACATGGCTTAATATACACCAGATTTTATAAATATGCAAGAGATAATTTGAAAAATATGAAAAAAATTTTGCATAAAAATACATCTAAAAGTAGGCGATATTATAAGAAAATACAGGAAAAACAGAAAAGACCGTGAAAAATCAAAGAAAATGACTATTGCATAATATGCAGAGAAGATGTATAATCTATCCATTGATAAGATGGACATATGAGCTGGCAGTACAGACAGGTTTAAGATGTCCGTCTGACCTGTGCAGAAGGTTCAGATATCAGAAGACATAAAAAGAGGCATAAATAAGAATAGCAAGCGCTTCTGCAGGGTGTATTAAGCCGTAGGAAAATGGCAGAGGAGGAATGTGAAAGATGATTAAAGCAGGAATTATCGGTGCGACAGGATACGCAGGAAATGAGATCGTAAGACTTCTTCTTGGACACAAGGACGTTGAGATCAAATGGTTCGGCTCCCGAAGCTACATAGATCAGCAGTATGCAGATATTTATCAGAACTTTTTCAGGCTGGTGGATGCCAAATGTATGGATGACAACATGGCTGCACTTGCAGATGAGGTGGATGTGATCTTTACCGCAACACCACAGGGCCTTTGTGCATCCCTTATTAATGAAGAAATCCTTTCCAAATGTAAGGTGATCGACTTAAGCGCAGATTTCCGTATTAAAGATGTAAAAAATATGAGAAGTGGTATGGGATCGAGCACAAGGCTCCGCAGTTTATCGAGGAAGCTGTTTATGGTCTCTGCGAGATCAACCGTGAGGATATTAAAAAGGCAAGCTGATCGCCAACCCGGGATGCTATCCGACATGCTCCACACTGTCTATTTATCCGCTGTTAAAGGAAGGCCTCATTGATCCGAATACCATTATCATTGATGCCAAGTCCGGAACCTCCGGAGCAGGAAGAGGAGCCAAGGTTCCGAATCTCTACTGTGAGGTAAACGAGAGCATCAAAGCTTACGGTGTTGCCACACACAGACATACACCGGAGATCGAGGATCAGCTTGGATATGCATGCGGACAGGAAGTGATGATCAACTTTACCCCGCATCTTGTTCCGATGAACCGTGGAATCCTGGTAACAGCATATGCCTCCCTGACCAAGGATGTTACCTACGAGGAAGTAAAAGCAGCCTATGACAAATATTATAAAGACGAGTTCTTTGTACGTGTCCTGAACAAGGATGTATGCCCGCAGACAAGAAATGTAGAAGGCAGCAATTTTGTGGACGTGAACTTCAAGATCGATCCGAGAACAAAGAGAGTCATCATGATGGGCGCTATCGACAACCTGGTAAAGGGTGCAGCAGGACAGGCTGTTCAGAACATGAACCTGATGTTTGGATTTGACGAGAACGAAGGACTGAAACAGATTCCGATGTGTCCGTAAAACAGGCAGATCACAAATAAAATATGGGAGATGCCGAAGGACTTTAAACGAATGAACGGCGATATTCGATCTGGCATCACCATTGAGAGGAGATATATAATATGAAGATCATCGACGGCGGCGTTACAGCCGCAAAAGGTTTTAAGGCAGCGTCAACTGCAGCAGAGATCAAATATAAAGGCCGTACCGATATGGCATGGTATTCAGTGAGGTTCCCTGTGTGGCTGCAGGAACCTTCACGACCAATGTGGTAAAAGCAGCTCCTGTAAGATGGGATCAGGACATTGTATATAATCACCCGGGTGCAAGAGCTGTGATCTGCAACAGCGGAATCGCCAACGCATGTACCGGTGAGGAAGGATTCGGCTATTGCAGGGAAACAGCTAAGGCAGCATCCGAAAGCCTTGGGATCCCGGAAGACAGCGTACTGGTAGCATCCACAGGTGTCATTGGAATGCAGCTTCCGATCGACCGTATCGCAAACGGAGTAAAAGCCATGGCACCGAAGCTTGCGGGAAGCCGCGAGGCAGGCCTTGAGGCAGCAAAAGCCATCATGACAACAGATACCGAGAAGAAAGAGGCAGCGGTAGAAATCGAGATCGGTGGAAAAACCGTAACGGTAGGCGGTATGTGCAAGGGCTCCGGAATGATCCACCCCAATATGTGCACGATGCTTGGATTTATCACCAGTGATGTGGATATCTCCAAGGAGCTTCTTCAGGAAGCACTCAGCGAGGATATCAAGGACACCTACAACATGGTATCCGTTGACGGAGATACCTCCACAAACGATACCGTCCTCCTCCTTGCAAACGGACAGGCCGGCAATCCGAAGATCACAGAGAAAAACGCAGATTATGAAGAGTTCAAAAAAGCTCTTAATTACGTAAACACAACCCTTGCCAAAAAGATCGCAGGTGACGGAGAAGGCGCAACTGCACTCTTCGAGGTCAAGGTCATCGGCGCAGCCACCAAGCAGAAGCCGTAACCTTAAGTAAATCCGTAGTAACCTCTTCCTTAACAAAGGCAGCCATTTACGGCCACGACGCAAACTGGGGAAGAATCCTCTGCGCCCTCGGCTACTCCGGCGTCCAGTTCGATCCGGAAAAGGTAGATCTCTACTTTGAGAGCAAAGCAGGAAAGATCAAGATCATTGAAAATGGAGTTTCTACAGGCTACAGCGAAGAGGAAGCAACTAAGATCCTCTCAGAAGAGGCAGTGACAGCCATCGCGGATATGAAGATGGGAGATGCATCCGCAACTGCGTGGGGATGCGACCTCACCTATGATTACATAAAGATCAATGCGGATTATCGTTCTTGATGTAAGAGCTTTGTAGAATGTTTTTTGTGTTGGATTTTGGTTGCGATTTTGTTTCAGTTTGTAAGCTGAGAAAACCCTTAGGGGGAGCGAGCTCAAAGTTGCGAAGCCCGCACGCTCCCCCTAAGAACCCCCCTCCGTTGGGCACACTTGGCTGTGGCATGTAGAACTTCAGTCGACGAAGACTGAGTGACGAACGTGAGAACCCGCAGTGCGGGAGCCCGGAAGTTGAGGCGTGTTGAACTTCAGTCGATGAAACTGAGTGACGAACGTGAGGAACCTCAGAGCGGGAGCCCGGAAGTTATGTCGGGTTAAACGTCAGTCGCCGAAGGCAGACTGACGAGCTATTCGCCTTCGGCGAAAGCGCGTCGGAGGCTGTTGCCTACAGCAGCCTGTCCGCAGCAAGCGCTTTGCCCGCAACGCGGGCAACAGCCCGTTTCCCGTGGCCGGAGGGGAGGAGCGCGAGGAGGGGAAACGGCCTCGGAACTCCGAGTGCCTCCCCTCCTCGCAAATCCCACAGCTGTTAGCTGAGACAAAATTATAATAAAAAAGAAATCCCTCCAACATACAACAACAAAACCTTTTTCAATCCATATCATTTTTCAAAAAAAGGAGACACCCACATGGTAAATCAGAAATATCTTGACAAAGCAGAGGTTCTCATAGAAGCCCTGCCATACATCCAGCGGTTCAACCGCAAGATCGTAGTCATCAAATACGGCGGAAGCGCCATGCTTGATGAAGAATTAAAGCGTAACGTCATCAAGGACGCAGTCCTTCTGAAATTAGTCGGTTTCAAACCGATCATTGTTCACGGCGGCGGCAAGGAAATCAGCCGCTGGGTCGGTAAAGTCGGCATGGAGCCGCATTTTGTAAACGGTCTCCGTGTAACGGACAAAGACACTATGGAGATCGCAGAGATGGTTCTTGCAAAAGTAAACAAAGAGCTTGTTACTCTGGTAGAATCTCTCGGCGTACAGGCTGTAGGTGTCAGCGGTAAGGACGGCGGTCTTCTCCAGTGCAAAAAGAAGCTTTCCAAAGGCGAAGACATTGGCTACGTAGGTGAGGTTACAAAGGTTAATCCGAAGATCCTCCAGGACCTTCTGGAAAGAGATTTCCTTCCGATCGTATTCCCGATCGGCTTTGATGAAAATTTTGATTCCTACAATATCAATGCGGACGATGCAGCCTGCGCCATTGCAGAGGCAGTTGAGGCAGAGAAGCTTGCCTTCCTGTCCGATATTGAGGGCGTTTACAGGGATGCAGATGATCCCTCCACTCTGATCTCCGAGCTTCGTGTAGATGAGGCTGAGAATCTGATCTCAGATGGTACTGTGGGCGGCGGTATGATCCCGAAGCTGAAAAACTGTATCGACGCTATCGAGCATGGTGTAAACAGAGTCCATATCCTGGATGGAAGGATCCCGCACAGCTTATTGCTTGAGATCTTACAAACAAAGGTATTGGTACTGCAATTTTAAAAGATGATGGGGAGAAATATTACAATGAGCATGAATGAACAGATGGAAGAATCTGAAGCCAGTATTCTTCATACATATAACCGTTTTCCGGTAGTTTTTGAAAAAGGCGATGGCTGTTACCTCTATGATTCCGAAGGAAAGGAATATCTGGATTTTGCGGCAGGTATCGCAGTAAATGCCCTGGGCTATCATTATCCGGGCTATGACGAAGCACTGAAATCCCAGATCGACAAGCTGATGCATATTTCCAACCTGTACTACAATGAGCCGATCATTGAGCAGGTGCCAAACTTGTACAGGCAAGCCATATGGAAAAGGCTTTCTTCACAAACAGTGGTACAGAGGCCATTGAGGGTGCTCTGAAGGCTGCCAAGAAATATGCCTACGAAAGAGATGGCCATGCAGACCATGAGATCATTGCCATGAACCATTCCTTCCACGGCCGCAGCATCGGCGCTCTTTCCGTGACAGGCAATGCACATTACAGAGAGCCCTTTGAGCCTCTGATGGGTGGGGTGAAATTTGCGGATTTCAATGATCTTGAGAGTGTAAAGGCTCAGATCACAGATAAGACCTGTGCCATCATCACCGAGACCGTACAGGGAGAAGGAGGTATTTATCCGGCTACAAAAGAGTTCCTGGAAGGCTTACGTAAGCTTTGTGATGAGAAGGATATCATCCTGATCCTGGACGAGATCCAGTGCGGTATGGGACGTACCGGACATTATTTTGCATGGCAGGCATATGGAGTACAGCCGGATATCATGACCTGTGCCAAAGCACTTGGCTGTGGTGTTCCGGTAGGTGCTTTTGTGCTGAACAAAAAGCAGCTGCAGCCTCCCTGAAGCCAGGCGACCACGGAACCACTTACGGTGGAAATCCCTTCGTATGTGCAGCAGTCAGCAAGGTATTTGACATTTTGAAAAAGATCAGATCCTTTCCCATGTGCAGGGACTTACTCCGTATTTTGAGGAGAAGCTGGACGAACTGGTTGCAAAGCATGACTGTGCAGAAACAAGAAGAGGCAAAGGTTTCATGCAGGGTATCGTGATCAAGGGGCGTCCGGTAGGAGACGTGGTGAAAAAAGCTCTTGCAAATGGCCTTCTGGTGATCTCAGCAGGAAGTGATGTTCTCCGCCTTGTTCCTCCTCTTGTGATCACAAAAGAGGATATCGACAAGATGGCAGAGATCCTTGACGAGTGTATGGAATAATAAAAAAATAACAGATACAAAAGCAGCAGTATTTTCCGGAAGGGTAGTGTGCCGATGGAGAATACGGCTGCTTTTTGTCAGAGAGAAAATGTATATAAATTATATAACAGATATAGAAAACAGTATCCGAAAATCTGGTCGTGTGTTTGAAAACAAACAAAAACTGCTATGATACACCGACAAAATGCACAAAAAAGAGAGCGGGTTCGAGTATAAATTGCACATCTACACAGTTGATTTTAGAACGCCATATGTTATAATTTCACTGGTAAAAAAATTTATGTGAGGGGTGAGAATTTTGAAAAAATTATTAACCGTCATGTGTACTTTTCTGACAGTATTTCTGGCATGTCCTGTGGGTGTATGGGCAGCCGGAAACGGTGGGACAGGATCTGGTGTGCCGTTGTGGCTTTGTATCCCTTTTGCGGGCCTTCTTCTGTGTGTTGCAGTGATGCCGCTGGTAAAGGGTGAGTGGTGGGAGTCACATCAGCCGTTGTGGTTGCATTCTGGATCATTCTTATGATCCTTCCGTTTGCAGTTGTTTACGGTGCCGGAAAAACTGCGGAAACAGTACTTGAGTGCGTGATCAATGACTATCTTACATTTATCATCCTGTTATTCGGACTGTTCTGTGTATCCGGTAACATTACAGTTGAGGGTGATTTTGCGGGTTCACCAAGAGTAAATGTAGGACTTCTTGCACTGGGGACCTGCTTTCCAGCTGTATCGGAACTACCGGAGCCAGCATGCTGATGGTCCGTCCGGTGATCAAATGAATTCCTGGAGAAAGAGAAAGGGTCATATCATGATCTTTTTCATCTTTATGGTATCCAACATGGGTGGCTGCCTGACACCGATCGGTGATCCGCCGCTTCTGATGGGCTTCATGCGAGGAGTTCCGTTCTTCTGGAGCCTGCATCTTTTTCCGGTACTGATCTTTAATATGGTGATTCTTCTGTTTGTGTTCTATCATCTGGATATGCGCTCTTACAAGAAGGATATCGCAGAGGGACGTAAACCGGATATCAGCAAACCGGGTACCGAGTTTAAGATCGAGGGTCTTCATAATATCATCTTCCTTGTGATGATCGTTGTGGGTGTTATCTTAAGCGGAATGCTTCCAGGTATGCCTGTATTCCAGGATGCAGCCGGAAATGTAAAGGGGATTCATATTTTCGGTGAGGTTACTTTAAGCTTCCCGTCGATCATTGAGATCGTCCTGATCCTGGCAGCTGCATTTCTGTCCTTTAAAACAACGGATAAAAGGATCCGTGTGCGGAACCATTTTACCTGGGGTGCGATCAAGGAGGTTGCAGTACTTTTCATCGGTATTTTTATTACCATGCAGCCGGCCCTGATGCTTCTGAAAGCAGTAGGACCGAATCTCGGTATCACCGAGCCATACCAGATGTTCTGGCGACCGGAGCTTTGTCCAGCTTCCTGGATAATACGCCGACCTATCTGGTATTTCTGACAACAGCAGGAACTCTTGGATTTACAAACGGAATCGCAACAACGCTGGGAACGGTTCCTGTAAAGCTGCTTTCTGCGATTTCCTGCGGTGCTGTATTTATGGGCGCCAATACATATATCGGCAATGCTCCGAACTTTATGGTCAAGACACTTTCTGACGAAAATGGTATCAACATGCCGTCCTTCTTCGGATATATGGCATGGTCCATTTGTTTCCTGGTACCGGTGTTCATCATCGATATGCTGGTATTCTTTTTATAAGGGAGGAGGATCAATATGCAGGATAATAACATTCGAGAGAAATGCAGAGAACTTGCCACCAGGCTTTATGAACTGGATGGCGAGGTTTATGAAAGCGTAGGATCTTCCCTTGGACGTACCTTCACCGGTGACAGAGAAGGCACTATCCGGAACTTAAGTGCTCTGATGTATACCAAACCGGACGGACATCTTCTTCGAAGCGAGATGGCACTGATCAGCAACATGGCCAGGACCATCAAGGATAAAGAAGAAAAAAGCCGTCTCATGAAGAAATATGATGAGATCTTTCAGGAGATCCTGACGCTGCCAGAGACTTTTGTTGCTACGGATATCATGGATAAGGAACGTGTGGCACTGAATCATATGATCAAGCGGAGGGAAAAAATCTCTGAGAATGACCATCTGGTCATCTGCATCAGCCGTACACAGGGAAGTGCCGGTAATGATATCGGTTTCGGACTGGCAGACAAGCTTCGGATCAACTATTATGATGTGGAGATCTTTGATCAGGTATTAAGGCGTCTTGAGGCGGAAAAGGGCGCGGTCAACGATGCGGAATATTTTGCGGATTTCAATAAATATGAGAAGAAGCATAAATTTGATCCCAAGGGCTGGTTCCGGGAATTCAACCGTTACCATGGTCTTCCGAAACAGGATGCGGTATTCTTTAACATGAGTGACCTGATCTGCGATCTGGCCTCAAAAGAGGACTGCATCATTATGGGAAGGTGTGCGGATGCGATCCTCAAGAACAATCACATTCCGCATATCAGTCTGTTTATCACAGCTCCTTTTGCTATCCGTGTGCAGCATGTTATGGATGTAAGGAAGATGAATATGAAGCAGGCAGTCCGTTTCCTGAAGAAGATGGACAGCCAGCACAGACGGTATTACAATTTTTACGGCGGAGCTCAGTGGGGCAAGCCGGATAACTACGATCTTTGTATCAACAGTGCAAGCTACGGAATCAATGAAACGGAGAATCTGATCCTGAAGCTTTTGAATGATCAGATCCACTAAGAGATAAAAATATGAGCAGCACGGAAGAAAGAAAAAGTTCCGGAAGGGGTTTTTAGCTTAACAGGCTGCAAACAGAAAAAGAATCAGAACAGAGTTCCTGCATTCTGAGGTAACCTTCTGCCAGACAGAAATACCTCAGAATGCAGGAACTTTTTTTTATATTTTGTTTATAAAAACTTAATCTTGATTAACTTTTTTCATTTAGGGGATTGACATTCGAAAAAACTTAGTATAAACTAACCTATGAGTTAGGGCTGACTAATTAGACTGAGTTAATTAATAGAAAGAAACGGAGGGATTCCATGCAGCCGATTTTATTTTTACAGTCAGGTGATACTGGCACGATCAAGCGTATTTCCGGAGCGGAGGATACAAGAAGATTTCTTGCAGGCCTTGGTTTTGTTGAGAATGCGGAAGTGACAGTTATTTCTCAGTTTGACGGCAATCTGATCGTAAATGTCAAGGATTCCAGAGTAGCAGTCAATAAGGAAATGGCCAGACACATTATGGTGTGACCGGACTGCGAGGCAGTGACCGGTAGTGAATTTGCCCCAAACTGCGGAAGGCGCAGTTGAGGATAGATTAGGAATTGGAATATGAACAGGGAGGAAAAGAGAAATGACTTTACGTGATGCAGCAGTAGGTTCTACAGTAGTTGTTTCCAAGATCACCGGCGACCCGGCTTACAAGCGTCGTATCATGGATATGGGAATCACAAAAGGCAGCGAGGTTTATATCCGAAAGGTAGCTCCTCTTGGAGATCCGGTTGAGATCACCATCAGAGGTTATGAGCTTTCCCTGCGTAAGCATGACGCAGCATGTGTGGAAGTAAAGTAAATAAGCTTCGAAAAATGACAGAGCGTCAGGCTCTGACCTGAAAAAAGGAGGATGCAAAATGTCTGTAACAATAGCTCTTGCCGGAAACCCGAACTGTGGTAAGACTACAATGTTCAATGCTCTTACAGGCGCAAACCAGTACGTTGGTAACTGGCCAGGTGTTACTGTAGAGAAAAAAGAGGGCAAGCTGAAAAACCAGAAGGATGTAACGGTAACAGACCTTCCGGGTATCTATTCACTTTCCCCGTATACACTTGAGGAGGTTGTCAGCCGTGATTACCTTCTGAAAGAGAAACCGGATGTGATCATCGATCTTGTGGATGCAACAAACATCGAGAGAAACCTGTATCTTGCAACTCAGCTTCTTGAAATCGGTATCCCGGTTGTTATCGCTCTTAATATGGTGGATCTTCTGAAAAAGAACAACATCCATATCAATGTAAAAGGCTTAAGCTCCGCGCTTGGATGCCCGATCGTTGAGACCTCTGCTCTTAAAGGAACAGGCCTTAAAGAGGTTGTTGATGAGGCAATCAAATGTGCGAACCAGCACAGAGTACCATCTAAGCAGATGGAATTTCCGAAAGCAGTAGAAAAAGCTGTAAATGAGATCGAGGGATTTGTTCCTGCAAACATCGCTGAGGAGAACAAGAGATGGTATGCAGTAAAGCTTCTTGAGAGAGACAGCAAGGTAAAAGAAGGTCTGAACCTTCCGGCTTCTGCACAGTCCAGGATCGAGGAGATTGCTTCTGGCCTTGAGAAGGCAGAGGATGATGATACAGAGAGTATCGTAACGGATGGAAGATATCAGTACATCCAGAAGGTTGTTTCTGCAAACGTTAAGAGAAGCGGAAATAAGATGACAGTTTCCGATAAGATCGACCGTATCGTAACAAACCGTGTTCTCGGTCTTCCGATCTTTATCCTTACCATGTTCATCGTTTATTATGTATCGGTAACAACAGTTGGTACATGGTAACAGACTGGACAAACGACAGCTTTGTGGGAACCATCCAGGGTGTTGTATCGGATGGACTCGGCAATGCCGGCGTTGCGGACTGGCTGGTAAGCCTTGTATCAGATGGTATCATCGGTGGTCTTGGTGCAGTGCTTGGATTCGTTCCGCAGATGGCAATCCTGTTCCTGTTCCTTTCCATCCTTGAGGATTGCGGTTACATGGTTCGTATCGCATTCGTCATGGACCGTGTATTCCGTCATTTCGGACTTCCGGAAAGAGCTTTATCCCGCTTCTTATCTCCTCCGGCTGTGGAATCCCTGGAATCATGGCTTCCAAAACGATCGAGGCAGATAATGACCGTCGTCTGACGATCATGACAGCAACATTTATTCCATGTGGTGCCAAGCTTCCTGTTATCGCTCTTATGGGTGGTATCATGACAGCTTATGTAACCGGTGACTACGTAGCTGCTGGTTTCATCACACCACTGATGTACTTTATCGGTGTTGTAGCAGTTCTTGTATCTGCGATCATCCTGAAGAAAACAAAACCTTTCTCCGGTAAACCTGCTCCGTTCGTAATGGAGCTTCCACAGTATCACATTCCGTCTGTAAAGACAGTTCTGCTTCATGTTTGGGAGAGACTGAAAGGCTTCATCATCAAAGCCGGTACCATTCTTTTCCTTGCAACCGTTATCATGTGGATCCTTTCCAGTATCGGAAATACAGGAAGCGGAATCGGATTTGTTGAGGACAGCAACGACAGTATCATGGCTATCCTTGGCGGTATCCTTGCTCCGATCTTTGCTCCTCTTGGATTTGGCAAATGGCAGCCGGTTGCAGCCTCCATCTCCGGATTCTCCGCAAAAGAGTCCATCGTAAGTACAATGGGTGTTCTTGCAAACGTAGCTGGTGATGATGCAGAGGATACCATGATCGTTGGTGCAGCAATCAAAGCATGGTTCCCGACAGCAGTAGCAGCATTTTCTTTCCTGCTGTTCAACCTGCTTGATTCTCCGTGCCTTGCAGCTATTTCTACAATGGCACATGAGATGCAGTCCAGAAAATGGTTCTGTTTGCAATTCTCTTCCAGAACATTTTTGCTTATGTTGTAACACTTTGTGTATACCAGATCGGTCTTGTTGTCACAGGTGCCGGTTCCTTCGGAATTGGAACGATCGTAGCGCTGATTCTTGCAGCATCCTGCTCTTCCTTCTGTTCAGACCAGATCCGTACAAGAACCAGAACGATGTTACAAAGAGATCTGTACAGGCAGCAGAGTAATTGAAAACCGGTCATACAGTAACGATCCGGTACATATGATAGCTTTGAAATGATGCTGTAAGAACAGCTGAAATGATAAGAAATGCAGGAGACCGGGGATGTAAATACCTGGTCTTCTGTGCTATAATAAGCCTGAAGAAATATGGAAGTTTTTTTACAAAAGTATTCATCAGAGGCTGGCAGCAGTTCATAGGCTGTACAGCGAAAGAAGGGTGACAGATATGAGTATGATAGCGGATATTATTGTACTGGCACTGGTGATCGCATATGGCGTATTTGTGATCAGTTATCTCTATTCAAGAAAGAAACAGGGGCTCAGCTGTGTCGGCTGTGCCGGTAACACACGTACAGGAGGCTGTGGCGGCAGCTGCTCCGGTCATTGTTCCGGCTGCTCCGGCTGCAGTGGAATGCATAAGTAACCAGGAGGGAAAGAAATCATGGCAAATGCAATTGTTGTCATCGTTGTTATCATCATTATGCTGTTTGCCGGAAAAGGCGCATATAAACATCTGAAGGGCGAAGGCGCCTGCTGCGGAGGCGGCAGCAAGCCGGAGATTCCGAAGAAGAAGCTGGATGGAACCAAGCTGGGTGAGAAAACCATGAAGATCACAGGCATGCACTGTGAGAACTGTGTGGCCAGCGTCACAAGAGCGATCAACCGCATTGACGGTGCGGCAGCAAAAGTAAGCCTGAAAAAGGTGAGGCAGTGGTTTCCTATGACAGAGAGATCTCCAACGAAGAGCTTAAGAAGGTAGTGGAAGACAGAGGATATCACGTAGTTTCTATCCAGTAAAGCTTTATCATAAGAATAACTTTGCCGCGGTTCTGAGCCGGCAGATCAGAGAAGAGACTTCTCGGCGAAATGCTTAAAAATATTTCGCCTGGGGGTCTTTTTTTGTATAAAAAGTCAGAGTTGCAATTGACTCACTAATGTACACCATTGTATAATAAAAACAGAAAAATTCAGACGGAATGAAAGATTTTCTTTCTATCCGGATGAGGCATTAAAACAAAATACAGCAGGAAACAGACTTTGACGGCAAGGAATATCCGAGCAGGAATCGTTGTTCATCCGGCACAGCTTAACCGAATCAACTGCGAAGCCAGTTATTCGGTTATGAACAAGCAGCAAATGCGGATCGCGAATATCCGCCTGACTATGTTTTGTGAGCGGAATACGGGACTCTTTCACCTTGTGCGTGAAAGAGCTTTTTTTATGAAAAATACCTGCGGGAGCGGACAGAATGAATTAGGGAGGATTTTATGCTGAAGGTAGCAGTATACGGAAAGGGCGGTATCGGAAAGTCTACAGTGACGTCCAACCTGGCGGCGGCTTTTGCAGCATGGGGAAGAGAGTGATCCAGATCGGTTGTGATCCCAAGGCGGATTCCACCATCAATCTTCTTGGGGGAGAACCTCTACGGCCGGTAATGAATTATATGCGGGAAGAGGATGAGGAGCCGGAAAAGCTGGAGGATATTTCAAAGGAGGGCTTTGGTGGAGTCCTCTGCATTGAGACCGGCGGCCCCACGCCGGGACTTGGCTGTGCAGGCAGAGGTATCATCGCAACCTTTCAGCTTCTGGAGGATCTGAAGCTTTTTGAGACCTGGAAGCCGGATGTAGTGCTTTACGATGTTCTTGGGGATGTGGTATGCGGCGGTTTTGCGGCACCGATCCGAGAGGGCTATGCGGAAAAAGTACTCATTGTTACATCCGGAGAGAAAATGGCGCTCTATGCAGCAATAATATTTCCAGCGCTGTGCGGAATTTTGAGGATCGAAGCTATGCGAGGATCTTTGGGATCGTGCTGAATCACAGGAATGTGGAGAATGAAACGGAAAAAGTAAATGCTTTTGCAGAAAAAACAATATCCCGATCGTGGTGAGATCCCGAGAAGTGACGAGATCATCCGATGGGAGGATCAGGGCAAAACAGTGATCGAGGGAGACGAGAATTCTGAGATCAGTGAGAAATTTTTTGCACTGGCGAGGAAGCTACTGGAAAGTGAAGAAACGGAGAAGGAGGATATATGAAAAAGGAAGCATATTTTGCAACTGCAGAAGAGCTGGCCCGGGGTGGGCTGGAAGCGATCCCTCCGCAGATGATCTCCGGGAAGCATCTGATCTACAGCTCTCCTGCAACTCTGGCATTTAACTCTCCGGGAGCGGAGGGCTTTGGCGTAAAGCGGGCCGGGCTTGCAGTGCCGGATTCCATTATGCTGATCGTGGCACCGGGATGCTGCGGAAGAAATACTTCTCTTATCAGCTCCATGCCGGAGTACAATGATCGATTTTTATCTGATGATGGACGAGACGGATATTGTTACAGGCCGTCACCTGAAAAAGATCCCGAAAGCGGTAAAAGAGATCTGCGACTGCTGTGAGAAGAAGCCGTCTGTGGTGATGATCTGTATCACCTGTGTGGATGCACTTCTGGGAACGGATATGGAACGTGTCTGCCGGAAGGCAGAGGAAAAGGTGGATATTCCGGTGCGTCCCTGTTACATGTACGCACTGACACGTGAGGGCAGAAAGCCGCCTATGGTCCATGTGCGCCAGTCCTTATACTCCCTCCTTGAGCCACAGAAGAAAAAGGGAAATGTGGTCAATCTTCTGGGATTTTTTTCGCCGCTGGTTGATGACTGCGAGATGTATGAGCTGCTGCAGCAGGCAGGCGTAAAGACCATCCATGAGATCTCAAGATGTAAGGATTATGAAGAATATCAGACCATGTCACAGGCCAATTTTAATCTGGTGCTTCATCCGGAAGCAAGGTTTGCAGCGGAGGATTTTCATGACCGGCTGAAGATTCCTTTTATTGAGCTTCGGAGGCTCTACCAGACAGATAAGATCGAAAATCAGTATCGTGCCTTGGGACAGGTTCTTGGAGTCTCTTTTGATCAGGAAGTGTATAAAAAAGCAGCAGAAGAGGCAGTGGAGCGATTCCGGGAGGTCTGTCCGGATGCGTCTTTTGCTGTAGGGGAGTGCATGAACGGAGATCCCTTTGAGCTGGCCCTGGCCTGGTGCGGTATGGTTTCCGGGTGCCGGAGATCTACGGAACTATCACAGCCGAGAATTTTGTATACATACGGCATCTTGCGGAATTGAGTCCGGATACAAAGGTTTTTTCCAATATGGAACCCACCATGCTGTATTACGATCCGTCCGGGAGCGAAGTGAACCTTACCATAGGAAGGATGCAGGATATTATCACCGGGATCAGCCAAATGCCGTGTGGAATCAGGACCGGCAGCCCTATGGCTATGCGGGGGTACGCAGGCTGTTTGAAACACTGACAGAGAAGTTTTGCAGAAGGGAGAAAAGGTATGAGAGGACTTCGGAAATATCTGACACCCTTTGCACCGGATCAGTCCGGAGCCGTGTCAGTGCTGTATGAGCTTGGTGGGATCATCGTGATCTGTGATGCAGGAGGATGTGCGGGAAATGTCTGCGGCTTTGATGAACCAAGATGGTTTGAACAGAAAAGTGCGGTATTCAGCGCAGGACTTCGGGATATGGATGCCATCCTGGGACGGGATGACCGCCTGGTTGCCAAGCTTGTGGATGCAGCAGAAAAGGTGGAGGCAGGCTTTGCAGCCATTATCGGAACACCGGTACCTGCTGTGATCGGAACGGATCATCAGCACTGCGGCGGATGTGCGAGAAGAAAACAGATCTTCCGGTGCTTGCAGTAAATACCAACGGAATGGAGCTTTATGATGCGGGAGAGCGGAAGGCTTATCTGGAGCTTTTTAAAGCCTTTGCCCGGGAAAAGCTGCCTGTGGAGGCTGGTAAGACAGGAGTTCTCGGAATGACACCTCAGGATGTCAGTGACCTGAAAGCAGCAGACAAGATCCGTGAAAAATTCCGTGCCAGAGGACAGAGAGCAGTCTGCTACGGAATGGGAGACGGGCTTGATGAGGTAAAAAAAGCCTCCTCTGCGGAAAAAAATATCGTGGTTTCTCCTGCGGCACTGGAATGTGCCAGATATCTGGAGAAAACCTTCGGAACACCTTATGAGGTGGGATATCCTCTGGCGGAAGAGCTGGTTCCTGATATGGATTATACAGGAAAAAAGATTCTCATCGTGCAGCAGCAGGTGATGGCCGGTTCCATAAGAGAGGAGCTACGGAAACGTGGTGCGGACGGAGAGATCACCGTGGCAAGCTGGTTTCCATGGAAAAAGATCTCCTGGAGGAGGGCGATGTGTCATTAAGGGATGAGGAAGATCACATGGAACTGGCAGAGAAGGGCGGATATGACGTGATCTTTGCAGATCCATGTATGAAGCGGATGACAAAGGCTTTTTCAGGAGTGTTTGTGGATACAGTGCATTTTGCAGTATCCGGAAAATGCAGGTAGACCATAAGGGAAGGACATAAAGTTACATGCATGCTGCAGCCGGATCAGTGGAAAAAGCTGCAGGGAATGGAGAAACATATGGAGCGGGAAATTACGAAAATGATCCGTGTTTACGGGATCGTACAGGGAGTGGGATTTCGCCCTACGGTGAGTCGTCATGCTATGGCAAGAGGAATCCGTGGCAGTGTGTCCAATAAAGGACCCTATGTGGAGATTTTTGCTCAGGGTAAGCAGCAGGATGTGGATGCCTTTATCGCAGATATCGGGAATAAGCCACCGAAGCGTTCCGCTATCCTGAAGCTTCTTGAAGAACCGGTGGAGGAGCCGGAGAAATTTACACAGTTTGATATCATCGAAAGTGAGAAGACAAAGGGGGAGATCTTTGTCTCCCCGGATATCGCGATCTGCGATGAATGTAAGGCGGAGATGTTTGATCCGGAAAACAGGCGGTATCTGCATCCCTTTATCAACTGTACCTGCTGCGGTCCCAGACTGACGATCCTGGATTCGCTTCCTTATGACCGTGAACGGACCAGTATGAAGGAATTTCCCATGTGTCCCTCCTGTGCAGATGAGTACCATAACCCGGATACCAGACGTTATGATGCCCAGCCGGTGTGCTGCAATGACTGCGGCCCGGAGGTATACCTGGCGGGAAGAGAGGAACGGGGCCGGGAGGCTATCACTTATACAAGGAAGATCATTGCTTCCGGCGGAATCGTGGCCATCAAGGGGATCGGTGGTTTTCACCTTTGCTGTGATGCTACCAGTGAGGAGGCAGTACAGCGGCTGCGGCAGCGGAAACGGCGTCCGGTGAAGCCTTTTGCAGTGATGGCACAGGATATGGAAGCTGTGAAGGAGATCTGTCAGGTCAGTGAGGAGCAGGAGAAGATCCTTACCGGGCATCAGAAGCCGATCCTGCTATTGGATAAGCTGCCGGGAGAAACGAGGCTTTGTGAGAGCATTGCACCCGGGAATCCCAAGGTGGGTGTCATGCTTCCCTATGCACCGGTTCAGCTGCTTCTTTTTCATTATGATGATGGGATCCGGATGCCCGGCTTCTGGTAATGACCAGTGGAAATACTTCCGGGGCGCCTATCTGCAGAGATGATGAGGAGGCGGCAGAGGAGCTTTCCCATCTCTGTGACTGCATCCTTCCCACAACAGGAAGATACGTATCCGGGCCGACGATTCGGTGATGGATTTCTATAAGGGTGAACCCTATATGATCCGCCGTTCCCGCGGGTATGCACCTCTGCCGTTTATGGTCTCCACACCCTGGAAGGGCCAGGTGATCGCAGCAGGTGGAGAACTTAAGAACACCTTCTGCATTGGTGTGGATAACCGTTTTTATCCCTCCCCTTATGTGGGAGATCTTGAGGATCTTCGAACGGTAAAAGCCCTGAAGGAGACGATTGGGCGGCTGGAAACACTTCTGGAGGTGCAGCCGGAGATAGTGGTCTGTGATCTTCACCCTAAATATAATTCCACAGTAGTGGCAGAGGAGCTTGGGCTTCCTGTTCTGAGGGTGCAGCATCATTATGCACACATTTTATCCTGCATGGCAGAAAATGACTGCAAAGAAAAGGTGATAGGGGTTTCCTTTGACGGAACAGGCTATGGAACCGATGGAACCATCTGGGGCGGAGAGATCCTGACCGCAGATGGTCAGGGATTTACAAGGTTTGGAAGTATAGAACCCTTTGTCCAGGTTGGCGGAGATATTTCTGCAAAAGAAGGCTGGCGGATCGCCGTTTCCCTGATCTGGCAGAATACGGGAGATCTGGAAAGAACCCTGAACACTGTCCGTAAACTGGGACTTTGCACAGACCAGGAAGCAAAGGTACTGGTGACTATGGCACAGCGGAAGATCAATGCCGTGACTTCCACCAGTGCAGGAAGACTTTTTGACGGAGTTAGTGCGATCCTGGGGATCCGGAGAGCGTCCACCTTTGAGGGAGAAGCGTCCACAGCACTGGAATTTGCGGCGGAGGCCTGGAGAAAGCAGCGGGAGATGCAGAAGAAAAATCCGGAAGAAAATCTGAAGATACGGATGTCAGAAAAGGAAGACATTCCGGAAGGCACAGGCATCTCAGAAGCGTCTGAAGATGAACGAAAATTTATTTTAAATACAGGTGAGATCGTTGCATATCTGGTCCGGGCAAGGCTTGCAGGAGAGGATCCCGGGAAGCTGGCTTATGGATTTCACCGGGCACTGGCAGATGAGATCCTTGCAGCCTGTGAGGAAGCAGAGCGGCAGACCGGAATCCGGAAAGTGGCATTAAGTGGCGGTGTCTTTCAGAACCGGCTGCTTCTGGAGCTGGTAGATGACGGCCTTACGGAAATGGGGTTTAAAGTTCTGAAGCACAGCCTGATCCCGCCGAATGACGGAGGGATCGCACTGGGACAGGCGGTGTATGGGATGGCTTATGTGCAGCGGCACAGATAAATATAGACGAGATCATGCAGATACGGATCATAAATGTTTTATGATAACGCATGGAGCATACAGCAGAAATGCAGGATGGGAGGCACAGATATGTGTGTAGGATTATCAGCAAAAGTAGTAAAGATCAGTGACGGAACAGCAGTGGTGGATGCAGGCGGCGCAAAGAGAGAGGTTTCCGCCCAGCTCCTGGGAGACCTGGAGCCGGGGGATTATGTGATGGTGCATGCAGGTGTTGCCATTGCAAAGATCACCGATGATGACGAGGAAGAGACAGACCAGCTAATGGAGAAACTGCTGTGATGGAAGAGAGGAAAAAAACAGCAAGAGAGATCATAGAAGGATATCAGGGGCCGCCGGTGCGGATCATGGAGGTCTGCGGAACACATACCCACGAGATCTTCCGTCTGGGGATCCGCAAGCTTCTGCCGCCGCAGGTGGAGCTGATCTCAGGACCGGGATGTCCGGTCTGTGTAACACCGGTAGGGTTTATTGACGAGGCCGTTTATCTTGCTCTGAAAAAACAGGTGACGATCTGCACATTCGGTGATCTTGTCCGCGTACCGGGAACAAAGAAAAGCCTTGCAGATGCCAGGGCAGAAGGCGCCAGGATACGATCGTCTATTCACCGGCAGATGCGGAAAAATATGCGAAAGAGCATCCAAAAGAGCAGGTGGTATTTCTTTCCGTTGGCTTTGAGACCACCACGCCTGCCGGCTGTCTTTCCGTGAAAAAGGCCGGAGAGGACGGACTTTCCAATTATTCGCTCCTTGTGGCAAACAAGACCATGCCCCAGGCTTATCAGGCATTAAAGGGCAGTGCGGATGTGTTCCTTTATCCTGGACATGTCAATGCGATCACAGGAACTGCGCTCTGCGAGCAGCTGGCAGAGGAAGGCATCAGTGGTGTGGTGGCAGGCTTTACAGCGAAGGAGCTGCTTACGGCACTGGCTGTTGCACTGGTACGTTTTCAGGAAGGAAAACCGTTCTTTGTGAATTGCTATCCCCGTGTGGTAAAAAGTGAGGGAAGCCCGGAGGCACAGAAGCTAATCGAAGAACTGATGGAGCCTGTGATTCCGAATGGCGCGGTCTGGGTGTGATCCCGGGGTCCGGCCTGGTGCTCCGGAAGGAGTGGGAAGCCTTTGATGCCAGAAAAAATATGCAGTGCCGCCGATCCAGGGCAGACCAAATCCGGCCTGTCGCTGTGGGGATGTGCTTCAGGGGAAATGCAAACCATCAGATTGTAAGGTATTCGGAAAGGTCTGTACCCCGCAGCATCCGGTAGGTGCCTGTATGGTATCCAATGAAGGTGCATGTTCCGCATATTTTATGTACGGAAACTGATGTCCGCTTTAATGGACTGCGAAATATGATACATTACATATAGTACAAACGAAGGATCGTATCCGGAAGATCTGACAGGATGAAACCGATATGAAATTCCTTTGACCCAGCATAGAAAGAAGATAATATTATGGAAAATAAAACAGTGACCATGGCACACGGTGCCGGAGGCCGTCAGACCTCAGAACTGATCGATGAAGTATTCAAAACGCATTTTGCAAACCCGGATCTCACAGCCGATGATGCGGCTGTGCTGGTTCCGCCTGCAGGAAAAATGGCAGTATCCACCGATGGATTTATTGTTTCTCCGGCATTTTTTCCGGGGGGAAATATCGGCAAGCTTTCCATCTGCGGAACCGTTAATGACCTTGCCTGTATGGGAGCAAAACCGATGTATCTTACCTGCGCTTTTGTCATTGAGGAGGGTTTTCCCATGGAGAAGCTGGAGGAGATCGCCGCAGCCATGGAAAAAACAGCAAAAGAAGCCGGAGTGCGTATTGTTTCCGGAGATACTAAGGTGGCAGGAAAAGGTCAGGTTGACGGTGTGTTTATCACAACAACCGGAATGGGTGAGATCCAGGAGGGCGTTCAGGTAGGCGGTGAGCTGGCAAAACCGGGAGATGCCATTATTGTAACCGGTGATGTGGGAAGACATGGATGCACCATTCTTCTGGCAAGAGAGGATTTCGGCATTGACGCAGATGTGACAAGTGACTGCGCACCGCTGTGGGGAGCTGTAAAAGATGTACTGGATGCCACCCATAACATTCATGTGATCCGTGATGCCACAAGAGGTGGTGTCGGAACGGTTCTTTACGAGATCGCAGGACAGAGTAACGTAGGGATCCGCCTGGATGCAGCAGCTGTTCCGGTAGCTCCGGAGGTAAAGGGTGTCTGCGGCATGCTTGGCCTGGAGCCGCTTTATCTGGCCTGTGAGGGACGAATGGTGATCATGGCACCAAAGGAAGAAGCAGGAAGGATCGTGGAAGCATTGCGTAAATGTCCTTATTCCAGGGACGCAGCCATTATCGGTGAAGTTACGGAAGACCAGCCAGGAAAGGTTGTCATGACTACGGAGATCGGAACGCAGGCACTTCTTCCGCAGCCGGGAGGAGAGCTTCTGCCGAGGATCTGCTGATAATATCGGAAAGGAGTCAGATCTTATGGAGACAAGAGTGGCATTGATTTCGATCATTGTGGAAAACAATGACGTGATCGATGATATCAACCGTTTCCTTCACGAAGCGGGAAAATATATTATCGGGAGAATGGGGATCCCTTACCGGGAAAAAGGCATCAATATCATCAGTATTGCCATTGACGCACCACAGGATGTGATCAGCTCCTTATCCGGAAAGATCGGCCACCTCAGTGGAGTTTCCGCCAAAACGGCATATTCCAATGTGATCACAAAAGCGGAGGACAGAAAATGATAAAAGTTGCGGTATACGGAAAGGGCGGCATCGGAAAATCTACTACGGTTTCCAATGTGGCGGTAGCCCTTGCGGAAAAAGGAATGAAAGTGATGCAGATCGGCTGTGATCCCAAGGCAGATTCCACGATCCTTCTCAGGCATGGAAAAAAAGTTCCCACTGTGCTGGAGTTGTATAACGAAAAACGCCAGGAGCTGAAGCTTACGGATATGGTGCAGATCGGATATGGGGGTGTAGTCTGTGTGGAAGCCGGCGGTCCTGCACCGGGGCTTGGATGTGCGGGAAGAGGTATCATTACTGCTCTCGAGAAGCTTAAGGAAAACGGAGCCTATGAGACCTATAAACCGGACATTGTTTTTTATGACGTACTGGGAGATGTTGTCTGCGGTGGATTTTCCATGCCCATGCGAAAGGGGTATGCAGATAAGGTATTTATCATCACCTCAGGAGAAAACATGGCCATCCATGCAGGGGCAAATATTGCCATGGCAGTGGATAATTTCAGAAACAGAGGATATGCATCTCTTGGCGGCGTGATCCTGAACCGGCGGAACGTGCCGGGAGAGGAAGAAAAAGTCCGGGAGCTGGCAGAGGATTTTCATACGCGGGTAGTGGGAACGCTTTCCAGAAGTGAGCTGGTCCTGGAAGCAGAGAATCGAGGAAAAACTCTTCTGGAAGCTATCCGGATTGTGAGATGGCAGAGGAGTACCGGACACTGGCCGAGCAGATCCTGAATGCATGCAGGGAGGAAGGCTCATGTTAAAAAGAGTTGGTAACAGAGAGCTTTCGGGAAAAACAGAAATATTTATAAAGGAAGCCTCTTTTCCGGTTCCCTTTCAGTCGGGGCTGGAATTTAATTCACCAGTCCATGGAAACTGGAATATCGTACATACGGGAATGCTGGTTCCGGAAGCAAGGCAGATCTACGTCTGTGCGGATAACTGCATGCGTGGCGTTGTGCTGACTGCCGCAGAGATGAATGCGGCAGACCGTTTTTCCTTTGTGATCGTGGAGGAAAAGGATCTTCTGGGCGGAAATCTGGAGGATGTGACCATTGAAGGAGTGACGGATATTCTGAACCGGCTGGATGAGAAGCCAAAGGCAGTACTGCTTTTTACCGTGTGTCTTCATCATTTTCTGGGAAGTGATCTGGACCGCATCTACGGAGAACTGGAAGAAAGATTTCCGGAGATCTTTTTTATGCGATGCTTTATGGATCCTGTCATGCAGAAAACAGGTCCGACTCCGGATCAGAAGCTGCGCCGTGCCATGTATGATGCAGTACCGGAGAGGAAAGCAGATCCGGAATGTGTCACAGTCCTGGGCAGTGATTTTGTGCTGGATGAGAGTGCAGATATCTGCCGGATCCTGAAAAAGAACGGAATCCGTCTCCGGGAAGCACCGGCCTGTAAGACCTGGGAGGATTATCAGAGCCTGGGAGAGGGAAGCCTGATCCTTAACTGTTATCCGGCAGGAAAATTCGGAGTACAGCAGCAGGCGGAGAGACTTGGAAGGCCGTTTTTATACCTGCCCGGAAGCTTTGACTATGAGGAGATAGAGACGCAGGAAAAGTATTTGCTGGAACTGCTGGATCAGCAAAGTGGCGGTAAAAATGGCCTGGATATCGAAACGGAGATCCGAAAATGCGAGGAAGCTCTTTTCCATGCACACCAGATCATCGGTGACACTCCCGTAGCTGTGGATTATCTTTTTCATCCAAGACCTCTGGGACTTGCAAAGCTTCTCCTTACCCATGGATTTCAGGTACAGTCCGTTTTTCTGGACAGTATCAGCCCAGAAGAAAAAGAAGTATTTTTCTGGCTGAAGGAGAATTACCCGGAACTCATGTTGATTTCGACTGTCCGCCCGGAGATGAGAGTGCGGCCACGGCAGCATTCCGGAAAAATCCTTGCCGTCGGACAAAAAGCAGCCTGGTTTACCGGAAGCCGGAATTTTGTCAATATGGTACAGGGTGGCGGGCTCTGGGGCTTTGAAGGGATCAGACGTACTGCACAGCTGATGCTGGAGGCATTTAATGAGGAAAAAGCTCCGGAGGATCTGATCGTTCGAAAGGGATGGGGGTGCGAAAGCTGCATATGAGACAGGCATATCGGATCATACCGATCTACACGGCAGACGTGTCCGGCGTCTGCTCTGCATTGTATGAGCTTGGAGGAATGACAGTGATGCATGATCCCTCCGGCTGTAATTCTACCTATAATACCCATGATGAGATCCGGTGGTACGATCAGGACAGTCTGATCTTTATCTCAGGTCTTACGGATATCGATGCCATTATGGGAAATGATGAGAAATTTCTTCAGGATATCGAAGAGGCGGCAAAGGAGCTGAAACCGAAATTTATTGCACTTGCAAGCTCTCCGATCCCTTTTATGAATGGAACGGATTTTCCGGGACTGGCCCGTGCACTTACGGCAAGAATCGGAATCCCGGCATTTTCGGTTCCGACCAGCGGCATGCATGACTATGTATACGGAGCAGGGCTGGCGCTGGCAGAGATCGCCGGACATTTTACAGGAGCTGCAGAGAAAACCGGAAGGTGTTCAGAAGTACCGACGGGATCTGCGGAAAGATCTACAGAGAAGAGAAGCCGGAAATTAAATATTCTTGGAGCAACCCCCCTTGATCTTGGCCCGCAGTCTGCAGTAGATGCCATGAAAAAACGTCTGAAAAACTATGGCTGGGAGATACTTTCCACCTGGGCTATGGGGGATACGCTGGAAGCTTTGTCCTGTGCCGGTGAAGCAGCGGTAAACCTTGTGGTATCCTCTGTGGGAATCCCGGCGGCCAATGTGCTGAAAGAAAAATTCGGTACGCCATTTCTCGTGGGGACTCCTGTGGAAGGCTATGAGGGCAGATTTCAGATGCACTTGAGCGGATCGCGGATAGATCCTGTGGAGAGTGGGTAAATAAGAAGGATGACTCCACAGAGGAAAGCGGAGGGCAGATTTTAGGGAAACAGGAGGAACTGTGGAAAGTAACTCCGGAGCAGGTAATCTATTTTCAGGGAAGGAACAGTCTGTCAGCAGTATCTGATCCTTCAGGAGAAAGCAGGGAAATGCCCGACAAAGATGAGGTATTTTTTTCCGTACCGGACATTACCATCATCGGAGAACCGGTTACCATGGGCTCCCTGGCAGCAGTCATAGAGCAGAAATACGGAAAAAGGTTCAGCTGCTCTGTCCGCTGGAGATCACAGAGGGACTTTTGCGCAAGGGAGATGAAGCCATCTGTGGCGAGGAAGCCATGGAAGAAAAGCTGAAAACAGCCAGGATCATTGTGGCAGACCCACTCTATCGTCCAATCTGTCCGGAAACAGCCATTTTTTATGAGATGCCGCATATTGCGTTTTCCGGAAGGATATATCTCAGAAAATATTTTCCGGAATAAATTCAGAAAAACAACATAAACTATAAGAAACCGTAAAGGCGTTGCAGAAATATGCAGCGCCTTTTTCCGGCAGTAATACCGGAAATGGAGTATATATGGAGGGATTTTTATGTGGGGATTTTTGTCAGCACTGATCTCAGGTGCACTGATGAGTATTCAAGGGGTATTTAACACAAATGTAACAAAACAGACCAGTCTGTGGGTTTCAACCGGCTGGGTACAGTTTTCTGCATTTCTGGTCTGTGTGGCAGCATGGTTTTTTACAGGCAGAGAAAGTATCGGCATGCTGTGGCAGGTAGAGGCTAAATATAATTTACTCGGAGGAGTGATCGGTGCATTTATCACTATCACAGTGATCCGGAGTATGGGAAGTCTGGGGCCTGCGCGGGCGGTTATGCTTATTGTCATTTCTCAGCTTGCGGTGGCTTATCTTATAGAATTGCTGGGGATTTTCGGTGTGGAAAGAGCAGATTTTCAGTGGAGAAAGCTGTTGGGAATGCTGATCTGTATTGCAGGTGTGGTTATTTTCAAATGGAAATAGAAATAAAAGTATTGTAATATTTGTAATACTTCGTTAAAATAAGGTATGGTTTTGCATGAGTAACGGGGCACCTGCCGCCACATCGGCGGAAAGGAGTGAACCGCCTACCTATGAAAATAAGATCACATATCAGAAGTGTTCGGCTTGTTTTTTCCATATTTTTGTTACAGATCCTGGCAGGGCTGACAGGCTGTAAGGATGACGGAACAGAATTTCTGGAGAAAGAACTGGTGCAGGAAGAAAGTACGGAAGCATACGGAATGGATGCAGAGCAGGAAGAACCGAAGGATACGGAAAGTGAAGTATCCGGGAAGGCATCCGCAGGGGCTGCGGCAGATATATCACAGAAGAAACAGAATGAGTCTGCGGAGGAACCGGCTCCGGAGGTTGAAAAACAGCTGCCGGAGATCTCAGACACCCCTCAGACCATTTATGTAGATATATGTGGAGCAGTGACCAGCCCGGGAGTCTATGAGCTTCCATATGGCAGCCGTGTTTTTCAGGCTATCGAGCAGGCCGGAGGATATCTTCCGGAAGCTGCGGAAAGCTATCTCAACCGTGCTAAGGGACTTTCCGATGGACAGCAGGTTTATGTGCCTACCAGGCGGAGGTGGACAGCCAGCGGATCGCAGCTACCCAGGATGGATCGGAAGTCACAGCAGAAAACAGTACCGAAACGGCGAGCGGACAGAAATCCGCCGGAGAGGATTCCGGTGAAGCTGAGACTGCATCTTCCACAGAGCAGAAGATCGATCTGAACACCGCTGATGTATCCCAGCTTACTACTCTCACAGGTGTAGGGGAGTCCAAGGCCCTGGCGATCATCGCTTACAGGGAAGAGAACGGTCCCTTTACTTCCGCAGAGGATATCATGAATGTACCAGGCATCAAAGAAGGAACCTATGAGAAGATAAAGGATAAAATAGCAATAAAGTAAGGAGCGCTAAATGAGCAGGAAAGTATTGGTAGTAGATGATGAGAAACTGATTGTCAAGGGACTTCGCTTCAGTCTGGAGCAGGACGGAATGGAAGTGGACTGTGCCTATGACGGAGAGGAAGCACTGGAAAAAGCAAAAGCAGGAGAGTACGATATCATCCTTCTTGACCTGATGCTTCCAAAAATGGACGGTCTTGAGGTATGCCAGCAGATCCGTGAATTTTCCAATGTTCCGATCATCATGCTTACAGCAAAAGGAGAAGATATGGATAAGATCCTGGGTCTGGAATACGGAGCTGATGATTATGTCACCAAGCCTTTCAACATCCTGGAAGTCAAAGCCCGCATCAAGCGATCATCCGCCGTGCAGGCAGCAAGCAGGACAAGCAGGAGAAGGCCAAGACTGTGGAAGTCGGAGAACTGAAGCTGGACTGCGAAGGACGCCGCGTATTTATCTCCGGAAAAGAGATCAACCTCACAGCCAAGGAATTTGATGTGCTGGAACTGCTGGTATTCAATCCGAACAAGGTATACAGCAGAGAAAATCTTCTGAATATCGTATGGGGCTATGAATATCCGGGAGATGTCCGTACCGTAGATGTACATATCCGCCGCCTGAGAGAAAAGATCGAGGCCAATCCCAGTGAGCCGAAATATGTACACACCAAATGGGGTGTGGGCTACTATTTCCAGGCATAACCTGTGAAGTTCAAAAAGAACGGCAAATTTTTCAAAAGTCTCCGCTTTCGTATTCTGATCATCCTGATCATACTGGGAATCGTACCGAGTGTCATCGTAACGGAAATGGTCATTGCCAACTATGAAGATCGTACCATTGCCAACCGTGTGCAGAGCATGGAGAACATCTGTGACATTATGTGCGACCTGCTGATCAAGGAGAATTATCTGAATGACACCAGCTCTCAGACGGTGAATAGCAAGCTGGAATTACTGTCCAACAGCTATGGTGGCAGGATTCTCATTGTAGACAGGGATTTCAGGATCATCAAGGATACCTATGGCGTGGATGAGGGCAGGACTCTGGTTTCCCAGAAAGTATTGAACTGTTTTAAAGGAGAAGATGCCTACCAATATGACTCTGACAGCCAGAAGCTGATCCTGGCAGTTCCGGTAAAAAGTCCGGATGTAAAACAGGTGCAGGGTGCCATGATGATCATGGCATCTTCCAGTGAGGTGACAGCAACCATCCATGAACTGGAGCAGAAAGGGATTCTGATCATCGGTATCATTGTAGTGCTGGCCATTTTTCTGGGTTATATTCTTTCCACGATCCTGGTGAAGCCATTTGCCAGGGTAACGAAAGCAATCGAGGACCTTACAGACGGATATCAGAATGAGGAGATCTCGGTACCGGATTATACAGAGACAGCTTTGATCACAGATGCATTTAACAAGATGCTTTCCAGAATGAAGACGTTGGATGAATCCAGACAGGAGTTTGTATCCAATGTGTCTCATGAGCTGAAGACACCTATGACTTCAATGAAGGTTCTGGCGGATTCGCTGGTAGGACAGCAGGGGGTTCCGGAGGAACTGTATCAGGAATTTCTTTCTGATATCACAGAAGAGATTGACAGAGAGAACAAGATCATCACCGATCTGCTCTCCCTGGTAAAAATGGACAAAAAAGCAGCAGATATGAATATCAGTAATATGAATATCAATGAGCTGCTGGAGAATATCCTGAAGCGTCTCCGTCCTATTGCAGATCAGAGAAGGATTGACCTGATTCTGGATTCGTTCCGACCGGTAACCGCAGATGTGGATGAGGTGAAATTTACCCTTGCCATCAGTAACCTGGTCGAAAATGGTATCAAATACAATGTAGATGAGGGATGGGTCCGCGTAACACTGGATGCGGATCATAAGGATTTCTATGTGACGGTTGCAGATTCCGGCCTGGGAATACCGGAAGATTCCATTGAACGGATCTTTGAGCGTTTTTATCGTGTGGATAAATCCCATTCTAGAGAGATCGGCGGAACCGGTCTTGGACTTGCTATTACAAGAAGTTCTATAGCCATGCATCATGGGATCATCAAGGTATCCAGCAAAGAGGGCGAGGGAACCACATTTACCGTGAAGATCCCGCTGTCCTATATCCCGTCCTAGGAGGTACAGCATGAAAAAAACGATTTTGATCATCTGTGTGGCCGCTGCCTGCATCCTTTTTGGTCTGGTTGCTTTCATAGGTTTGTCGGGAAGAAATAAAAACGAAGAACAGCAGTATAGATTTTATTATATCAACAGCGATGAAACGAGACTGAAAGAAGAAAAATATACTCCGGAGAAGGAAACAACAGAAGTGATGCTGCGCAATTTTTCCGAGAGTCTGAATAACCGTGAGACCCGGGAAGACGGAATCTCACTTTTTCCGGATGGGGTAAAGATTTCTTCTTATTCTATACAGGATGGAGTCCTGAACGTAGAATTCAATGAGGCCTATGATAAAATGTCACGTACCAGGGAACTTCTGGTGCGGGCAGGTATAGTGAAGATCTTTTTACAGGTTCCAGGAGTGGATTCTGTGGAGATCTATGTGGGTAAAAAGCCGCTGACAGATACCAGGGGTGAGGAAGTGGGAGCCATGAACAACGACACCTTTGTGGAGTTTCCGGGTCCGATGGGGATGTGTACAGCTATGACACCTTTACTTTGTATTTCACAAATAAAAACGGAGATAAACTGGTAGCGGAACAGAGAAGTGTCCGCTACAGACGAAATCTTCCGAAGGCTACGGTGGTTCTGGAGCAGCTTGCAAGAGGTCCGCTGGAAAAAGGACATTATCCTACAATACCGGAGAATTCAGAGGTACTTTCTCTGACGAGAGCAAACGGAATCTGCTATGTGGATTATAATTCCGTATTTCAGGATTATGCGCTGGATGTTTCGGAACAGATTGCCGTGTATTCGGTGGTAAATACGCTGATCGCGGCAACGGATGTGGACAAAGTTGAGATTTCCATCGAAGGAAACAAGGAAGTGACCTTTGGCCAGAATATGCAGCTTTATAAGTTCTATGAATGGAACGACAGCCTGCTGGCACACACAAAGGCTAAAAAAGAATAGAAAAAATAAAACATCTCAAAATATCAGAAAACGGGAGAACATTTATGGCGAAAAGGCCGATGTGTCTTTTGTGTTTTCTTATGGTGCTGAGTCTTGGCGCACTGGAGCTTATGGGGATTCCTCTGATCAGGGGGAATCCCCTTCCGTTAAATGTGCAGGAGCAGATCGAAGCGCATCCTGGTTCCATGATCTGCGGGGAGGTGGAACAGTATGAAAACACAGAATTTTCCCAGTCTGTTTATCTGAAAAAAACATATCTTATCCATCAGTCAAAAAAATTTCCAATTGAAAATGTAAGAATATTTCTCAAAAAAGAAGAAGATCTGAAACCGGGAATGCGGATCCTGGTCAAGGGAACACTGAAAAGAGTGGAAGGTCCTGCGAATCCGGGGGGCTTTGACAGTCAACAGTATTATGCTTGTCGTCATATTTATTATTTTATGAAGAACGCTGTGCTCCAAAAGAAAACAGCAGTGTATTCCGGCTACAGGCAGCTTCTTTTGGAGATAAAAGAAAGCTGCAGACAGATCCTGAAGGAAGCAGCAGGAAAAGATGCACCTGTTTTTGTGCCATGACGCTTGGAGACAAACAGGAACTGGATCCGGAAACACAGATGCGCTATCAGCTGGCCGGAATCATACATATCCTTGCCATCAGCGGACTTCATATCAGTATTCTGGGAATGGGGCTTTATAACCTTCTAAAGAAGATGGGACTGGGAATCTGGCCTGCCGGGATTTTTTCTCTGGGAGTGATGCTGCAGTATGGAATCATGACCGGAGGGAGTGTTTCCACCATGCGTGCAGTAACTATGTTTTTGATCGCCATGGGAGCCAGAATCACCGGACGGATCTATGATATGATGAGTGCTCTTTCCGTAACTGCATGATGATCCTTGTGGAATCTCCGGCCTATCTCCTGGACAGCGGATTTCTTCTGTCCTTTGGCTGTGTTCTGGGAATGGGGCTCGCTGCGGAAAAGATCTGTGCCCTTGCAGGAGCGGAGAAAAAATGGACAAAGGCACTGGTAAGTCCTATAGCTCTTCAGCTTGTGACTCTGCCGGTGATGCTGAAGTTTTTCGGAGAAGTCTCTATTGCCGGATTTATCCTGAATCTGTTGGTGCTTCCAAGTGTGGGGGTAGTGCTGACTGGAGGAATGGCGGCGCTGCTGCTGGGAATTCTCAGTATTCCTGCGGCAAAACTGGTAATCCTGCCGGCAAGGGTACTGCTGCTTTTTTATGAACATCTCTGCAATCTGGCAGGAAGGTCAGGATGGAGTACCTGGATCGGAGGGGAGCCGGAAATATGGCAGATCGTGGTATATTATGGCTTTTTGATTATAGTCCTGTTTATGGGACAGTATATAAAAGAACAGCTCCGGAAGAAAAAAGCAGTCAGTGAGGAAACGGAGCTAGCAGAGGAGCGGGCGGAAGCAGGTTGTCGGAAGCTATATGCTATCCGGATAACAGCCGGTATTTTTCTGGCAGTCGGAATCCTGATACTGGGATATCATCCAGCAGGAAGCCTGAAGGTGATCTGCCTGGATGTAGGACAAGGTGACGGTATTCTTGTGGAGACCCCGGAGGATCACCATTTTCTGATCGACGGAGGAAGCAGCAGCCAGTCGGAGCTTGGAAGATACTGCCTTTTGCCGGCATTGAAAAGTCAGGGGATTTCCTGGCTGGATGGGATTTTATTTCCCATACAGATCAGGATCACATCAACGGTGTGAAGGAGCTTCTGGAATATATGGGAAAAGGTCTTACAACCATCCGGGCCGGATATCTGATCCTGCCTGCCTGGGCGGAAAGACCAGATGCATGGAGGGAGCTTGCAGAGGCAGCAAAAACAGCCGGAGTTAAGGTCGTGACAGCAGGAAAAGGGGATGAATTGCCTTGCGGCAAAGTATCTTTTTCTGTTCTGTGGCCGGAGAAAAATGCCACAGGAAAAGATGTGAATGAGGAAGCTATGGTGATGGAGTTGTCTTTTGGAGATTTTCAGATGCTTTTTACCGGAGATATCGGTGCAGATACAGAGAAAAAGCTTCTGGTAGCCGGGGGGCTTGAGGATGTTGACTGTCTGAAGGTGGGACATCACGGTTCCCGTTATTCTACCACAGAAGCATTTCTTGAGAAAATAAAGCCGGAAGTGGCGATCATTTCCTGTTCTTCTACCAACACCTACGGACATCCGTCACCGGAAACCGTAGAGCGGCTTAAGCGGCCGGAAGTCAGGTGGAATACACCATGAAAAACGGTGCTATTACCGTGGAAACAGATGGAAAAAAGCTTAAGATCGGAAGGTTCCGGAAGGATTGAGTTTTTTTCCAAAATCGAAAAAAACGATGACTTTTGAACACGTTTGTTGTAAAATAGACAGGGTTTGTGCAAAAACAAAATACTGAAAATGTGCAATACAAGATAAGGAGTTTTTATTTATGAAATATGACGTACTGATCGTAGGAGCAGGTCCCGGTGGAATCTTTGCGGCCTATGAACTGATGAATAATGATCCGGAGAAAAAGATTGCGGTTTTTGAAGCTGGTCATCCTCTGGAAAAAAGAAAATGTCCCATCGACGGAAAGAAAGTAAAATCCTGTATCCATTGCAAAACCTGTGCGATCATGAAGGGATTTGGCGGTGCAGGCGCTTTCTCCGACGGGAAATATAATATCACCAATCAGTTTGGCGGAACTCTGTACCAGCATATCGGCAAGGATACAGCCACAGAGCTGATGGAATATGTAGATAAACTGAACCTGATGCATGGCGGTGAGGGAACCAAACTTTATTCTACCACAAACAGCGAGATTCGTAAGCTCTGCCTTCAGAACGGCCTGCATCTTCTGGATGCATCAGTCCGCCATCTGGGAACAGATATCAACTATGTGGTACTTCAGAACCTCTATGAAAAAATGAAAGACCATGTGGACTTCTATTTTGACGCATCTGTTGACAAAGTAGAAAAAACTGAAGACGGTTATGCAGTTTTTGTAGGAGATGAGCGTTACGAGGGAACTTACTGTATCATCTCCGCAGGACGAAGCGGAAGTAAATGGATGGAGACGGTATGTACAGAGCTTAAGATCCCGACTCTTTCCAACCGTGTGGACATTGGAGTCCGTGTGGAGCTTCCGGCGGAGGTTTTCAGCCGTCTGACAGATGAGCTTTATGAGAGCAAGATCGTTTACAGAACTGAGAAGTTTGAGGATATGGTTCGTACCTTCTGCATGAACCCGCGAGGTGTTGTCGTGAATGAAAATACCAACGGTATTATCACAGTAAACGGTCACAGCTACGAAGATCCGGCAAAGCATACCAACAATACAAACTTTGCCCTTCTGGTATCCAAGCATTTCTCAGAGCCGTTCCATGACAGCAACGGATACGGTGAGAGCATTGCAAGACTTTCCAATATGCTTGGCGGTGGTGTTATGGTACAGCGGTTTGGAGATCTGATTCGCGGAAGACGAAGCACAAAAGCCCGTATTGAGGAAAGTTTCGTAACACCTACACTTTCTGCGACACCGGGAGATTTAAGCCTTGTTATGCCGAAACGTATCCTGGATGGCATCATCGAGATGATCTATGCCCTGGACAAGATCGCACCGGGAACAGCGGATGACGATACTTTGCTTTACGGCGTGGAGGTTAAATTCTACAACATGGAGGTTGAGATCGACGAAAATCTGGAAACCTGCCACAAGGGTCTCTTTGTTATCGGAGACTGCAGCGGTGTGACACACTCTCTTTCCCATGCATCTGCCAGCGGAATCTACGTAGCCAGATACCTGGAGCAGGAGTATTTTAACAGATAAACTGCAAAGCAGTTTATCTGTTATGAGCAAGTAGCAAAGCGGATTGCGAATATCCAGTGTAAGACAGTCCTTTTCTGATATCAGGGTGATGACAGAAAGGGGCTGTTTTTTATGCAGGATGTGCATGAATATTGGAGAAAATATTCTGATAATAACTGACAGATACAGGGAGAAAACCGGTTACTGTTCACTGGTAATATTTCGCGAGGTGTTTTTTGTGAGCGAAGATCACAGAAAACCGTGAATCGTCTGACATCAATCTTGACAAATATGTGAGTTTGTGGTAAAAGTTAGATAACCAGATAAAAGAAAATATGTGCAAATGTTATAATGATAAGGTTGCATCCAGTCGGATGTGCAAAAGAGAATCCGGTGAGAATCCGGAACGATACCGTCACTGTGAAAGGGGAGCTGCTTTTATAACCACTGGGAGACCGGGAAGGGAAAGCAGCGTGGAACCAAGTCAGGAGAACTGCCTTATTGTGAGATCCAGGGATTCGCGGTTTACGAATCGGTATTCTCCATAACAATACAGAACTTCTTTTTATGTATTTGTATTGCGCAGAGAATCATGTGTGAGCAGGCGGCCGCAGAGAGCTGCTGTTTTTTGTACATATCAGTATTCTGGAAATACATGAAAAGAGGACAATAAGAAATGAAAAGAAAAACAATGTTAGCTCTGATGCTCGCAGTTCCATGACATGCTCTATGGGGGCAGCTACAACAGCAATGGCAGCAGAGGATTCTGCTACAGAAGAGAACGCTGAGGCAGCTGATACCACAGAGGCTTCTGATGCAGATCAGGAAGCAGCAGATAATGTAGCAGCTCTGATCGACAAGATCTATGTACAGGAAAGAAACGACACAACAGATGAGGACTGCAAGGCAGCCAAAGAAGCATGGGATGCTCTGACAGATGCTCAGAAAGAGCTGGTAGAGGGTGAGAATGCAGATCCGGATTATTTCGGACGTGACACAGGAGATGCTTCCAAGGACGATCCGCGTAACCAGGATGAGATCGGTGAGAATGAACTTCTTGTTGTAAGCTTTGGTACTTCCTTCAATGACAGCCGTGCAGAGGATGTCAAGGGAATCGAGGATGCTCTTGCAGAAGCTTATCCGGACTGGTCTGTAAGAAGAGCATTTACAGCACAGATCATCATCAACCATGTAGAGGCAAGAGATGATGAAGTGATCGATAACATGCAGCAGGCTCTTGACCGTGCAGTAGAGAATGGTGTTAAGAATCTGGTTGTACAGCCTACCCATCTGATGCATGGTGCTGAGTACGATGAGATGACAGAAGCAATCAATGGCTATAAAGATAAATTCGAGTCTGTAGCTATCGCAGAGCCAATGCTCGGTGAGGTTGGAGACGATGCAACTGTGATCAATGATGACAAGAAAGCCGTTGCTCAGGCGATCACAGATACGGCTTGCAAAGAGGCCGGATTTGACAGCATGGATGCAGCAGCTGAGGCTGGCACAGCATTCGTATTCATGGGACATGGAACATCCCATACAGCTAATGTTACATACGATCAGATGCAGGCACAGATGGAAGACCTTGGATTCAAGAACGCATTCATCGGTACTGTAGAGGGTGAGCCGGAAGACACAGCCTGCGACAAGGTTATCGAGAAGTAAAAGAAGCAGGATACAAGAACGTTGTTCTTCGTCCGCTGATGGTTGTTGCCGGAGACCATGCAAACAACGATATGGCCGGTGATGATGAGGATTCCTGGAAGAGCCAGTTTGTAGCATCCGGAAACTTCGATAAGGTTGACTGCCAGATCGAGGGTCTTGGAAGAATCGAAGCAGTTGAGAAGCTTTATGTAGAGCATACAAAGGCAGCCATCGATTCTCTGGGAAGCACTGAGGAGTCCGCAGATTCTGATGCAGCAGCAGATACAGAGGCTGATTCTGCTGAGGAGTCCGCAGAATAATAAATATAAAAATATCTGAGTGAGTTCAGATACCTATAAGAAATCAATGTAACTGCCCGGAAAGATCAGGAAGACTGTTTTCCGGGCAGATTGCTGTATCTATGGAAGGGAGAAGATTATCATGAAAAAACGCTATGTAAACTTAATTCTTGCAATGGCAAGTGCATCAGTCCTGGTGCTGGGCTCTGTGCCTGCGATGGCAAAAACAGATGAAACAAAAACAGAGTCCGGTGAGGAAGCAGAAGCTTCCGAAGAAAAGGATACAGATGCAGCCAAAGCAGATACCCTGGAAGATGGCGTTTATACAGCAGAGTTTGAGACAGACAGTAGCATGTTTCATGTAAATGAGGCCAATGACAAAAAAGGAGAGCTCACGGTCAAAGATGGTAAAATGACCATCCACGTAAGTCTGGTTTCCAAGAAGATCGTTAACCTGTTTGCGGGAACTGCCGAGGATGCCCAGAAGGACGGAGCAGAGATCATTGAGCCGACCACAGATACAGTGAAGTACAGCGATGGTTATACAGAGGAGGTTTACGGATTTGATATCCCGGTACCGGCCATTGGTGAGGAATTTAACGTGGCGATCCTGGGAGAAAAAGGCAAATGGTACGACCATAAAGTCAGCGTAAAGAATCCTGTAAAAACCTCTGACGACAAAAAATCCGAAGGGAAAAAACCGGAAGAGCTGAAGCTGGAGGACGGAACCTATGAGACGGATGTAACCCTTACAGGCGGAACAGGAAGAGCATCTGTAGAATCTCCAGCTAAAGTAGAGATCAAGGACAAAGAAGCTACGGCAACCATCATCTGGAGCAGTCCGAATTATGATTACATGATCGTGGACGGCGAAAAATATGAGCCGGTGAACAAAGACGGAAACTCCACATTTGAGATCCCGGTCACAGTCTTTGACGCAGAAATGGAAGTGACTGCAGATACTGTAGCCATGAGTACTCCTCACGAGATTGAGTATACCCTGAATTTTGATTCTTCAAGCATGAAAAAGGAAGAAAAATGAAAAAAATAATTTCATACATATTTCTGACGCTGACCCTGATCCTGGGGTGTGCTTTTGCAGTGCAGGCAGCAGAGACAGAACATAAGCCTGCGGATATTCCAGGCCTTACCTTTGACCACAGTATGGAGCTTTCCTACGCAAAGGAATTTAATGTGGATTACTACAACGATGGCTATGCGCTGCTCACCATTGATCAGGAAGGACAGTTTCTTGTAGTTCCCGAAGGCAAGAAAGCACCGGAGGGGCTGGATCCTGACATTGCGGTTCTGCAGCAGCCCATAAACAATATCTATCTGGTAGCAACCTCGGCCATGGATCTTTTCCGCGCTATCGACGGGATTGACAGCATCAAGCTTTCCGGAACCAAGGAAGACGGATGGTATATCCAGGAAGCAAAGGACGCCATGGAACAGAAAAAGATGATCTATGCCGGCAAGTACAATGCTCCGGATTACGAGCTGATCCTGAACGAGGGCTGTGACCTTGCCATTGAATCCACCATGATCCATCACAATCCGGAGGTACAGGAGAAGCTGGAGCAGTTCGGGATCCCTGTAATGGTAGAGCGTTCCAGCTATGAGAGTCATCCTCTTGGAAGGACCGAGTGGATGAAGCTTTACGCAGTTCTTCTGGGAAAAGAAGATGTAGCAGAAAAGGTTTTCAAAGAGCAGACGGACAAGCTGGATAAGGTTCTCACAGCAGATAAAACAGACAAGACCGTAGCGTTCTTTTATATCAACTCCGTAGGTGCGGTAAATATAAGAAAAAGCGGCGACTATGTTTCAGAAATGATCTCTCTCGCAGGAGGAAATTATGTTCCGGAGGATACGGGAGTAAATGACAATGCTCTTTCCACCATGAATATGCAGATGGAAGAGTTTTATGCCAAGGCGAAGGATGCAGACTATATCATCTATAACAGTACGATCGACGGGGAACTTAAGACCATTGATGAGCTTCTTTCCAAAAGTAAGCTTCTTGCAGATTTCAAGGCAGTGAAGAACGGAAATGTCTGGTGCACAGGCAAAAATCTCTTCCAGGAAACCACCGGACTTGGAACCATGATCGAGGATATCCACACCATGCTGACTACAGATGATGATTCTCTGGATGATCTGACCTATATGCATAAACTGAAATAAATTCCAGTGTTCGCTTTAACTCCTTTGCCGGTTTCCACCTGTGAGCAGGAAACGAAAGGACAGGATAACAAAACAGAAGAGGAGTGTACCAGAAAAAATGAATGACAGAAAACGCGCAGTCCGATACGGGATCTCTTTTGTGATCCTTGCGGTACTTTTGATCTTTTTATTTATATGGAATGTAAATTCCGGAAGTATCCACCTCTCTGTGAAGGAGATCCTGAATATCATATTCCGGCATCAGGGAGATGAAACTTCTTATAATATCGTCTGGGAGATCCGTCTTCCCAGGATACTGGCAGTGATCATCCTTGGTGGAGCACTTTCTGTTTCCGGATTTTTGCTGCAGACCTTTTTTAACAATCCTATCGCGGGACCCTTTGTACTGGGGATCTCTTCCGGTGCCAAGCTGATCGTGGCGCTTCTGATGATCTTTTTTTTAAGCAGATCGGTGTCCATCGGTTCCGGTGCCATGATCCTGGCTGCTTTTGCAGGCTCAATGATTTCCATGGGCTTTGTGCTCCTTGTGGCAAAAAAGTCCACAATATGTCCATGCTGGTCATCAGTGGTGTTATGATCGGCTATATCTGTTCGGCCATCACAGACTTTGTGGTGACCTTTGCAGATGATTCCAATATAGTCAATCTTCACAATTGGTCATTGGGTAGCTTTTCCGGTATGACCTGGGGAAATGTGCAGACTATGGCTGCTGTGGTACTTCTTACTATGGTGATCGTATTTTTTATGTCAAAACCGATCAGCGCCTATCAGCTGGGGGAGACTTACGCGCAGAATATGGGAGTTAATATCAAGGCTTTCCGGATACTTCTGATCCTGCTTTCCAGTATTCTTTCTGCCTGTGTGACCGCTTTTGCAGGGCCGATCTCCTTCGTGGGGATCGCTGTGCCTCATATTGCAAAAAGTCTCCTGAAGACTGCAAAACCCCTGCTTGTGATCCCGGCCTGTTTTCTGGGCGGTGCAGTGTTCTGCCTGTTCTGTGACCTGATCGCAAGAACTGTATTTGCACCGACGGAGCTGAGCATCAGTTCTGTGACAGCAGTTTTCGGAGCACCGGTAGTTATCTATATCATGATTCGCAGACAGCAGAGGATATAAACGATGAAATCATATTTTTTTTATACAGATCAGCTGACCGTAGGCTATGATGGAAAACCGCTGATCAAAGAGATCAATATTCAGCTGAATAAAGGAGAGATCCTGACACTGATCGGTCCCAACGGTGCCGGAAAATCTACTATTTTGAAGAGTATCACAAGACAGCTTTCCCTGATCAGCGGAACGGTATATCTGGAACAGGAACAGATGAGCCGGATGACCAACAGGGAAGTGTCAAAAAAACTGGCTGTAGTACTTACCGAGCGCATGCGACCGGAGCTCATGACCTGTGAGGATGTGGTATCCACCGGACGATATCCCTATACCGGAACTCTCGGGATCCTTTCCGCAGAGGACAAGGAAAAAGTTAAAAGTGCCATGGAGATGGTTCACGCCTGGGATCTGAAGGACCGGGATTTTACAGCTATCAGTGACGGACAGAGACAGCGTATCCTTCTGGCACGCGCCATCTGCCAGGAACCGGAGATCATTATCCTGGATGAACCGACCTCCTTCCTGGATATCCGGCATAAGCTGGAGCTTCTTGCCATTTTGAAGAAGATGGTATTGGAAAAACAGATGACGGTGATCATGTCCCTTCATGAGCTGGATCTTGCCAGAAGATTTCTGACCAGGTGATCTGTGTTCATGGAGATCACATTGAGAAATATGGTGCACCGGAGGAAATCTTTACTTCCGATTATATTCGGAAGCTTTATGGCATCACCCGTGGAAGCTATAATGCAGAATTCGGCTGCGTGGAAATGGAACCTCCGGCCGGAAAACCGGAGGTGTTTGTGATCGGAGGAAATGGAAGTGGGATTCCGGTATATCGGAAGCTGCAGCGACAGGGGATTCCTTTTGTGACAGGAGTTCTCCATACCAATGATGCAGATTATCAGGTGGCAAAAGAACTGGCTGCAAAAGTGATCACAGAGAAGCCTTTTGAATGCATTTCGGAGTCTGCCTTTGAAGAAGCACTGGAGTTCCTGGGAAAATGTGAAAAAGTGTACTGTCCGCTGAAGGATTTTGGTATCATGAATGAAAAAAACCGGGAATTGTTGAAAAAAGCAAAAGAAACCGGAAAATTAAACCAGATCAGATAAGTTCTCTGGGAAAATGAGAAAAGCAATAAAACGCTGTCAGAAATGAGTGATATAATTTCCGGCAGCGTTTTTTATATAATATAAATTACAAATATTTCTGCAGCTGTGTTATAATACAACAAGAATGACGGATCGTGAAGCGCTCACATTCGTGGAGATGTAAGTAACGAAGAGGAATGTCCGCTTTACACCACAAAAGTTAAGCAGATACAATCAATCCGAAAAAATATATGGAGGGAAGATCAATGAAAAAAAGAAACATGATCGCAGCTCTGCTCTGTAGTGCATGCCTTGTGGCAGGGAGTGTAAATCCCGTATTTGCAGATGCATCGAAGGTAGTAACACTTGGAGCAGATCTTACGGATGCTCAGAAGCAGACAATGATGAAATATTTTAATGTAAGTTCCGATCAGGTGCAGGTGATGACCATTACAAATGAGGATGAGCATAAACACCTGGATAATATCGCACCACAGTCCCAGATCGGTTCCAGAACTTTGAGCTGTGCCTATGTGAAGCCTACACAGTCCGGCGGGATCAAGGTCCGCACAGCAAATCTGAACTGGGTGACAGGTAATATGATCGCAACGACACTTTCCACATCCGGTGTGAAGAACTGTGAAGTAGTTGCTGCCTGCCCGATGGAAGTATCCGGAACAGGTGCACTTACCGGTATCCAGATGGCATATGAGAAGGCCAGCGGAGAGAAGCTGGATGAGACCAAGACGAAGCTTGCCAACCAGGAGATCGTAACCACTGGTGAGCTTGCAGATAAGGTTGGTAAAAATGAGGCGACAACAGTTGTAAACCAGTCCAAGATGGATGTGATCCAGAACGGAGTACAGAATGCAGATGAGATCCAGAATATTGTTATCAATGTGGCTGAGCAGAACAATATTTCCGTAAGCCAGGACGATATTGACAGGATCGTGTCTCTTCTGAAGCAGATCTCACAGCAGGATTACAATTATGATGATGTGAAGGAAACACTGGAGCAGTAGATGCCAATACCACAGGCCAGACCTCTTCCTCTGATGATACGCTGGATGGCGAGAGCAGTGATGAAACCGTAGATGTGGATGCAGATTCTTCTGATGATATCGTCAACAATGTAAATGACAGCATTCTTGGTGACGATGTGATCCAGAGCTCCACAGAGGATCCGGGTCTGAGGAAGAAACAGGAGCAGATTCTCAGGATACAAGCAATGAGACCGGAATCCCGGATGCTACCGACGACGGAACCTATAGCAATGAGGAAAGCTCGGATGAAAGCAGCACAGACGAAAGTACCTCTGATGAGAGCAGTACAGAGGATAGTGCATCCGACGAGAGCAGTACAGACGAAAGCGCTTCTGACGAGAACAGCACAGATGAAAGCGCTTCTGATGAGGCTGCATCCGATGAGACCGGAATCCCGGAGGCAACAGAAGATACAGAATCTTCAGAAAGTACAGAGGGCTCAGACCAGGCAGACAGTGCAGAAAACGATACTTCTGTGCTCAGTGAAGAAGCAAAGAACAATTATGACAAATTTGTCCTCTTTGTAAAAGGCGAGTATGAGGGAGATGCAGATTCCCTTCTCGCTGCAACGGAGGATACAGAGGCAGTGGCAACGGTAACACTGGATGAGCAGACAGCGAAGAGTGTGGCCGAAACTGTTGAGAAGGATTATTATGATATCCTGAAGGATGGTACAGAATCCTATGAGGCAGATGGTACAGAAAAATATCAGAGTACAGAGCTGAATATGATGGATCAGAAGCTGAAGAAGCTGTTCGGTATTGACAGTTCCCAGGAGGACACAGATGCCACAGACGTGACAGCTACTATTCTTGCAGATGTTCCCCAGGAAGATAAGCAGACGCTTTATAAAGAAACCATGAAATATCTGGCAGGTCTTTACGGCGAGAATACGGACGCTTCTGAGGAATCCGCAGCAGAATAAAAGATCAGCAGAAAAAGAGATGAATACGCCGCAGCAGAGAAAACAACCTCTGCTGCGGTATTTTTTGTCGTGCCGGAAAGATATCATGAAAATTTTGTGATTTACGACAAGGATTTGTGTAAGCACTGGAAAAATGGATTTTTCTGTGATAAAATTGACCGTAAATCGGTTTTGTGGACTCATACATCGCAAACCGTGACAGGGAAACGAGAAAGGGAAAAGGTAGAATTTATGAGCCTGGCAGTAGTAACATTAAAAAAAGGCGAAGGCAGATTCCTGAAATCAGGAGGCCTCTGGGTATATGACAATGAGATCGCAAGCATCATGGGAAGTTTTGTGAACGGAGATATCGTTCTGGTCCGGGACTTGACGGATATCCGATGGGAAGAGGATTTATCAACACCAATTCCAAGATTACAGTCCGTATGCTTACCAGAGATGAGCGTACAGAGATCAGTCCGGAATTTTTGAAACAACGTGTCCGCGACGCATGGGAGTATCGTAAGAAGGTAGTAGATACCGGAAGCTGCCGTGTGATCTTCGGAGAAGCAGACTTTCTTCCGGGTCTTGTTGTGGATAAGTTTTCAGATGTGCTTGTTGTACAGTCTCTTGCACTGGGAATCGACCGTCTTAAAGAAACGATCATAGATGCACTGAAGGAAGTTCTTGCTGAGGATGGGATCCGGATCCGTGGAGTCTATGAGCGAAGTGATGCAAAGGTACGCCGCCAGGAAGGAATGGAACTTACCAAGGGATTTATCGGAGAAGAATTTCCGACACTTGTTCAGATTGAAGAGAACGGTGTGAAATATGAAGTAGATATCAGGGACGGGCAGAAGACCGGATTTTTCCTGGATCAGAAATATAACCGTCTTGCTATCCAGAAGCTCTGCAAGGGGGCGAAGGTTCTGGACTGCTTTACACATACCGGCTCTTTTGCCTGAATGCGGGAATTGCAGGGGCACAGAGTGTTCTTGGTGTGGATGCGTCGGAAACTGCAGTTCTGCAGGCAAGACGAAACGCCAGTCTGAACGGCCTGGACGGAACAGTGAAATTTCTCTGTGAGGATGTTTTTGAGCTTCTTCCCGAGCTTGAGGAGAAGGGAGAGAAATTTGATGTTGTGGTACTGGATCCTCCGGCATTTACGAAATCCAGAAGCTCTGTAAAAAATGCCATCAAGGGATACCGTGAGATCAATCTCCGTGCAATGCGTCTTGTAAAGGACGGCGGATTTCTGGCAACCTGTTCCTGCTCTCATTTTATGACATATGAGCTGTTTACACAGACCATCGGTCAGGCAGCGAAGAATGTCCATAAGAGACTGCGCCAGGTAGAGTACCGTACACAGGCACCGGATCATCCGATCCTCTGGTCAGCTGACGAATCCTATTATCTGAAATTCTACATTTTCCAGGTATGCAATGACCGTTAGGAACTGCCTCCGGATTTTTTACGGAAATTTTTTGGCAGTGCCGTATGGCAGTGAAAAGGAGATGCAGATCATATGAGAGACAAATTCAATAAATTTATGCAGGGACGTTATGGAGTGGATGATCTTTCCAGGTTTACCATGGGAACTGCACTGGTTCTGATCATTCTGGCAATGTTTGCCAATATATTCAGCAGAACTGCCGGCAGCACTCTTGACATTCTCGGGGTCGCAGCAATCGTATATGCATATATACGTATTTTTTCCAGAAATATCCAGCAGCGTTATGCCGAAAATCAGAAATTCCTTCAGATGACGTCGAAGTTCCGTTTTCGCTTCAATAAAGAAAAGAATCTGATGAAGCAGAGAAAGACCCATCACATCTACAGCTGTCCGGGCTGTGGACAGAAGATACGTATTCCAAAGGGAAAGGGCAAGATCGAGATTGAATGTCCGAAATGCCACACAAAATTCGTAAAAAGGAGCTGACATGTTCGGATATGTGACCGTTAATAAACCGGAAATAAAATTCAAGGATTTTGATGTGTACCGTTCTTTTTATTGTGGCCTTTGCAGAGAACTTCGGGAGAGATACGGGATACCGGGACAGATTTCACTGACTTATGATATGACATTTGTGGTCCTTCTTTTAAGTGCCCTTTATGAACCGCCAACGAAGAAGGGAACCTCCAGGTGTGTGGTCCATCCGCTGAAGCCCCAGCCGGTACGTAAAAATACAGTAACTGAGTACTGTGCGGATATGAATGTGATCCTTACCTATTACAAATGTATGGATGACTGGCAGGATGAACACAAACCACTGCACTATGCATATGCAAGGATTCTGAAGAATTGCGGAAATATGCATATGTCCGCTTATCCGGCGAAGATCCAAAGGATCCGAAGCGCACTGGAGGAGCTTTCTTCCCTGGAAAAACAGGGGGAAACCGATGTGGACCGTGTAGCCGGGTGTTCCGGACGTATCATGGAAGAGATTCTGGCCTTCCGTAAGGATGTCTGGGAATCGTCCTGCGCCGTCTGGGATTTTATCTCGGAAAATTTATCTACATCCTGGATGCTTATGACGATGTGGAAAAAGATGCAGAAAACGGAAATTACAATCCTTTCCTTGAAAAATATAAGATAGAAGGGTTCGAGGAAGAGGTACGTCGGCTTCTTATGATGATGCTTGCAGAATGCTGCAGAGAATTTGAAAAGCTGCCGATCCTCCGATACGGAGATATCCTTCGAAATATTTTATATTCCGGCGTCTGGTGCCGCTTTGCGGCGATCGGACAGAAGCGCAGGGAAGAACGGGAGAAAGAGAAAAAATGTTAGATCCATACAGCGTGCTGGGAGTTCCCAGAAACGCATCTGATGATGAAATAAAAAAGGCATACCGGAAGCTGAGCCGAAAGTATCACCCGGATGCCAATATCAATAATCCGAATAAGGATCAGGCCGAAGAAAAATTCAAAGAAGTGCAGCAGGCTTACGAGCAGATCATGAAAGAGCGTGAGTACGGAAGCAGTTCCCAGAATGGTTATGGCAGCTACGGAAATTACGGTGGTTTTGGAAATTACGGAAATGCCGGTTCCAGTGCCTATCAGGATGAGGAAAGTATGCGCAGAAGGGCGGCTGCCAATTATGTGCAGAGCGGTCATTTTCAGGAAGCTATGAATGTACTGGATTCTCTTGGTCAGAAAAATGGGGAATGGTATTACCTGGCTGCTATGGCAAATATGGGAATGGGAAATAATGTAACAGCTCTGGATCAGATCCGTGAAGCAGTCCGTCAGGAACCGGATAATATGCAGTACCGTATGCTGCTCCAGAGAATGGAAGGCGGTGGCGGCTGGTATCAGCAGCGGCAGGATCCCTTTGGGGGAATGCGACTGCAGGAGGAGATATGTGTGATGCCTGCTGCAGGACCATGGCCTGTTTCATGTGCTGGCCGGGCGGCTTTTTCTGCTGCTGATGCAGGAACAAGGCGGTCATCGATATCCCGGAACTGAGAATCGGAATATCCCGAGGCAGCATGTCCATATGATTGTAAGGCGGATCAGTCAGATCCGTTTTGCGATATAGATCGCAGAGGGATTTTTTCTGACAGAAATTCACAATGCTGTCCGGAAAATGTCATACTGCAGAGAAAAAGAGGAGGAAATCGTTATGAGTATAAGAATTGGTATTTTAGGTTACGGAAACCTGGGACGCGGTGTGGAGTGCGCCATCAAGCATAATCCGGATACAGAGCTGGTTGCAGTATTTACCAGACGTGATCCAGAGACTGTAAAGATCCTTACAGAGACCGCAAAGGTTTATTCTGTAAAAGATGCGGAGAAGCTGAAGGATGAGATCGATGTCCTGATCATCTGTGGAGGAAGTGCTACAGATCTTCCTGTTCAGACACCGGAGTATGTAAAATATTTCAATGTTGTGGACAGCTTTGATACACATAAGAAAATCCCGGAGCATTTTGCAAATGTTGACAAGGCAGCAGCAGAGAGTGGACATGTAGGAATCATTTCCGTAGGCTGGGATCCCGGAATGTTTTCTCTGAACCGTATGTATGCAAATGCGATCCTTACAAATGGAAACGACTACACATTCTGGGGCAAGGGTGTCAGCCAGGGACATTCTGATGCAGTCCGCCGCATCAAAGGCGTAAAGGATGCAAAGCAGTACACCATTCCGGTAGAAGCTGCACTTGAGGCAGTAAGAAACGGAGAGAATCCGGAGCTTACCACACGTCAGAAACATACAA
>ENA-OQAS01000027-OQAS01000027.1-human-gut-metagenome-genome-assembly--contig:-NODE-27-length-69615-cov-7.059723_pt1 | contig 69615 bp, 85 predicted proteins | sample MGYA00242733_ERZ504523 | MGnify/ENA primary metagenome ERZ504523 (study PRJEB26092, sample SAMD00036239) | human gut metagenome | host: Homo sapiens | study: EMG produced TPA metagenomics assembly of...
ATTGCCACAGGAGTTTTCAGCTCTTTTCGAAGCTCTTTCAGCATATCCATACGCATTTTCTGCTCATCGTGGTCTCCATGAGAAAAATTAAAACGAGCAACATCCATTCCGGTTTCAATCAGTTTTTCATCAGGTCACGGGAGTTGGTATTTGGTCCCATGGTGCAGACAATTTTCGTTCTTCTCATACTTTCTCTCCTTCTTTATTTTACATGTTCATGCGTAAACAGGTGATCCTGGCAGTATTCATAGTTTCCGTTGCATCGGGAACAGAAACGGAACTCCAGATTCGGATCATCTTTTTCGGTCCGGCCACAGATCGCACATTTGTGTTTTGTGATCCCGTTCGGATTGCGGTATTCGGCTTCGCCTCTTGAAACGGCCTTTTTAAATTCCTTCCGGCGTCTGTTCTGCTGGAAAGAGCCGCGTTTTCCTTTTCTTGTCATCAGGAAGAACACAAGGACGTTTGCAAGGGAACAAAGAATAACAACACATCCTGCCCAGTTTCCGCTCATGATGCTGGTAATCATGCTGTAGGCGAGAAGCGCTACGTCAAGGTATGCCAGCCATTTGATTTTGATCGGAATAATGAAATACAGCAGTACCTGCATATCCGGGAAGCTGATCGCAAAGCCAAGGAAAATCGAGAGGCTGATGTAGTAAGTGCTGAATGCCGTTCCCATCAGCGACGGATATCCGTTGACTGCATATAAGATTCCATACAGCAGGAAGGAACCGATAATGGTCATCAGAATGCCGGAAAAGATGTAAACATTATACTTGAAATCTCCCCAGGCTCTCTCAAGGCTTGTTCCGATTGAGTAATAGAAAAACAGCATGATGATCGTAAAGATATCAAGGCTGCTCGGCGGAATCAGAATCCAGCTCACCAGACGCCAGATCTGTCCGTGCAGAATATAATATGGTTCCAGCGTCAGATACTGTCTCATGATGGGAGCCGCAAGCGCAATGATATATCCCGCAATGTACGTTACGATAATGTACATCGTCAGATGGCTTAACGCGTATCTCCCATATTTTCGCTCCATTTTGTCTAAAAAATTCATGCACACTCTTCCTTTTTGTTTGTTTTATTTTACCGGCTTTCACTGCCCGAAAATACATTCTCATTATACGTGCTGCCTTTTCGTTTGTCAAACGGTATAACGGTGAATTTCGTCTCCGAAAAAGAGCTTTACGAATGTTTTACTTTCCGGTATAATTTATTAGAAATCTTTTCCAGTTATTTTATAAATATACGAAAAATTCAGGAGGACTTTATATATGGCAGGATCATCATTTGGTACCATCTTCAGACTGACCACCTGGGAGAGTCTCATGGAAAAGGCGTGGGCGTTGTTGTGGACGGAGTGCCGGCCGGCCTTTCGCTTTCCGAGGAGGATATTCAGGTTTACCTCGACCGCAGGAAGCCGGGACAGAACCGCTTTACCACAAAACGGAAAGAATCCGATACCGTTCAGATTTTATCCGGCACTTTCGAAGGAAAAACGACCGGTACCCCGATTTCCATGGTGGTATGGAATGAGGATCAGCATTCCAAAGATTACAGCGACATTGCTTCCTATTACAGACCGGGCCACGCCGACTATACGTTTGATGCAAAATACGGTTTCCGCGACTACCGCGGCGGCGGACGCTCCTCAGGACGCGAGACGATCGCACGCGTGGCTGCAGGTGCCATTGCCTTAAAAATGCTCTCTGAGCTTGGCATCACCGTTTCCGCCTACACCCGCTCCATCGGTGACGTGGAAATCCAGTCTTTTGATGCCGTTGAAATCGCGAATAACGCTCTGAATATGCCGGATGCAGAGGCTGCCGAAAAGGCTTCCGAGCTTTTAACAAAAGCCATGGCGGAAAAAAATTCCGTCGGCGGTGTGGTCGAATGTGTCGTTCACCATATGCCGGCCGGTGTCGGCGATCCGGTGTTTGAAAAGCTCGATGCCAACCTTGCAAAAGCACTCGTCTCCATCGGCGCCGTAAAAGGCGTGGAAATCGGAGACGGTTTCTCGGTCTGCACAGCTACCGGGCTTACCAATAACGATGCCTTCCATGTAAATGCGGACGGCTCCATTGTCAAGCTGACCAACCACGCCGGCGGTATTTTAGGCGGTATCAGCGACGGAAGCGATATCGTTGTCCGGGCTGGTTTCAAACCGACCCCGTCCGTTGCTGCTTCCCAGCAGACCATCAACAAAGATGGTGAAAACATTGCCATCGAAATCAAAGGCCGCCACGACCCGATCGTCGTTGCACGCGCCGTTGTTGTCGTGGAATGCATGACCGCTCTTGTCCTGGCGGACGCACTGCTCGTCGGCATGAGCGCCAAACTGGACAATGTAAAGAAAGTCTGGGCTTTGGACGAGAAATAAAGGCCGGACTGCTTCTTTCTGGCTTCAACACAAAAAATGCCTGCGGGATACAGTTCTTCCTGCAGGCATTTTTGTGTTATTTTTTAGTGAACGCCTTTTTTCGTAATCAGAATACAGTTCGGCGTCTCCACTTTCATCGGGCGGCCTTTCTGAACCAGCACGTTTTTCTCATAATCAACGGTAAATGTTGTGATCGTGTTGGACTCATGGTTTGCCACTGCGATATGTTTTCCGTCCGGGAACATTGCAATATCCTTTGGATATTCGCCGCTGATCGGAAGTGCAAACTTCTTCTCCAGGCAGCCGGTCTCCGGGTCGATATGGAACATTGCTACGGTATTGTCTCCGGCTGTAGAAGTAAACAGGTAGTGGTGATCCGGGGAAAGGCACATGCCGGATGCAGCGTCGTGCGCCTGGTCCACGTTCGCGGATGTGGTGCTGATCGACTGCAGTTTTCAAATTCCGGTCCGTTTTCCGTATCACGGTAGCTGAATACATCGACTTTGTTCATCAGCTCGTAAATGACATACGCGTATTTTCCGGATTCACTGAAAACGATCTCTCTCGGACCGGATTCACGCTCACAGCGCAGGATATCCACCAGTTTCAGGCGGTCACGCTGTGTGTTCAGCTTGTACATTTTGATCTGGTCAATGCCGTTGTCGACTGCGCAGACATATTTGTTGTCCGGTGTAGGAACGACACAGCTGACATGCGGGCGGAAGTTACGCTCTGCCACACTGCCAAGGCCCTTGTGGAACACGCCGTCCATCAGACTTCCGAGGCGGCCGTCCTTATGGGTATGTACAACGGTTACTTTTCCGTCATGATAGCCTGCCACGAACAGGTATCTTCCGGTTTTGTCCACCGACAGATAGCAGCCGCGCATGCCGTCGATGTCTACTTTGTTGATCGGGGTCAGGTCTCCGTCATCCTCCACTGCAAACACTGCAACGCCTTCATCTGCAATCGAATACAGGTATTTGCCGTTTAAGGAACGGGCAATGTGGGAAGAGTTGTTGACCGGTATGACTTTTCGCTCTGTCAGAGTGCCTTCTTCTACATTTACATCATATAAATGAATACCAATGCTGCTTCCATGGGTATAAGTGCCTACATAGCTACGTACTCATCCTTCATGTTGTTTTCATCCTTCTGCCTTCTCGCACATCGTGTGAATTTTCTAAAAATATTTTAACACAATTTCCGCGCCACGACAACGAGGAAAACGGATTTTTGATATGTAAACGGTAACACTTTATTTTTAGACACAGGATATTCTCCTGCAGAGAATTTTTTAGATATTTCTATTGTTTTTAGATTGTAAGAGTTGAGGTTTCCGCTGCATACCATTTTCATTTTCTACGCTCTCGTCAGACTGATTTCCTGACTCATCATTCCCTGCAGTTTCTTGATTGCGCGGCTGTACTGGCACTGCAGCGCCTGCTCGCTTTTCTTGCAGAATCCGCTGAGCTCTTTGTAGCTGAATCCATATGCTCTCCCCCAGAAAATGCGCTGATCCATCGGATTCAGGTTCTGGATGCAGTTCTGCATCACCATTCGTTCCTCAATCTCGGCTGTCGCGGCCGCCTCCCCTTCATTTCTGTTCTCTTTCTGATACTGTGTATAGGAAACTTCATTCTGATAATAATGTTTTCTGCGCTGATTCTTGATCTTGTTTTTTGCCACACAGAACAGCCATTTCGTCATCTCTTCTCCTTCGAGATCGGCAACGGTTTCAAATTTTACCACCAATACCTCCCATACATCGTTCAGCACATCCTTCGCCGTCTCCCGGTCATTGTTCAACTGACCGCAGATATAACGGAACAGCACATGACTGTTTTTCTCGAATATGATCTGAAAAAATCGTTCCTCCTCTTGTCTCATACACTTCTTTCTCCCTCCTGTTATTTCGCTGTCCTTCTCTTCCGGGCCCGTCATATATGTAATGTGTTGAGACTATCGAAATCTTTCATTTTTTCAGAATATTTCTACTATTTGACCTTATTACTTTTGTTAATAAAGCAAAATATTGCGTTATAACTGCACCGCGGCGCATAATCAAATTTTTTCTTTCGAAATCAGAAATTACTGTTTCTGACAAAAAATTCCCGCAGAAAGGAGCTTTCTTCCTCTCTGCGGGAATCTTCTATTTTGGTTTTATTTTATTTAAAGTAAGCAACACCGGACTCAAAGATCTTCAGATCCTGCTCTCCGTAGATGTTGACTGCTACGCCGTTGTCGCGGCGCTCTGCGTGTGCCATCTTACCAAAGACACGGCCGTCCGGGCTGGTGATACCCTCGATTCCGCAGTAGGAACCGTTGACATTCCAGTACTCGTCGTTGGTCAGGTTTCCGTTGACATCGCAGTAGCGGGTTGCAATCTGGCCGTTTGCCATCAGCTTGTCGATCCACTCTTTCGATGCTACGAAACGTCCCTCTCCGTGGGATGCCGGGTTGGTGTAAACACCGCCAAGCTCGGCGCCTGCCAGCCATGGGGATTTGTTGGTCACAACCTTCGTGTAAACCATCTTGGAAATATGGCGTCCGATGGTGTTGAAGGTCAGAGTCGGGGAATCTTCCGTCTGTCCGAGAATCTCACCGTACGGAACGAGTCCCAATTTGATCAGTGCCTGGAATCCGTTGCAGATACCAAGGGCAAGTCCGTCTCTCTCATTCAGCAGTTTGGTAACAGCTTCTTTGATCTTCGCATTCTGGAATGCGGTTGCAAAGAATTTTGCTGATCCATCCGGCTCATCACCTGCGGAGAATCCGCCAGGGAACATGATGATCTGCGCCTGGTTGATGGCTTTTTCAAAGGCATCGACAGAACCGCGGATGTCTTCTGCGGAAAGGTTGCTGAATACCTGAGTGATAACTTTTGCACCGGCACGCTCGAAAGCTCTGGTGCTGTCATACTCACAGTTCGTTCCCGGGAAGACCGGAATGAATACGGTCGGCTGTGCCAGCTTGTGGGAGCATACGTGGATGCTCTTTGCCTGATAGCAGCTGTCTGCAACAATTCCGTTTTCGTCTGCTGCTGCCACATTCAGGGCATCTACATCCGGAAGCTCTGCACCGGATACGGTCTTGAATACTTTTTCCAGCGGTTTGTTCCATGCGGAAACGGCCTCGCGGATGGTGATTTCGGTGTCTTTATAGGAAAGAACCGGTTTGTCTGTCACTTCACCGATGACGGTGTAGGTGCTTGCCAGCTCTCCGACTTTTTCAGCCGGAACTTCGCAGATCAGATCTGCAATATATGGAGTAAAGAGATCTCTCTCGTCTACATTGTGCTCGATGGTTACGCCGAGAGCATTACCGAATGCCATCTTGGATACGGCTGCTACGATACCCTGACGTCTACGACATAAGCGGCTTTCACACGGCCGTTCTGCATATCCTCATGCAGTTTTCTGTAGGTTTCCATGACGCCTTCGTACTCTGGAAGCAGATGTGCATCGACTGGAAGGTGGATCCACACGAGTTTGTCTCCTGTGTTTTTTCAGCTCCGGAGATACTACATCTTTAATTTTTGCAACGTCAACCGCGAAGGATACGAGTGTCGGCGGTACATCGATATGGTTGAAGGTACCGGACATACTGTCTTTTCCTCCGATAGACGGCAGGCCGTAGCCCATCTGTGCGTCGTATGCACCAAGAAGTGCTGCGAACGGCTGGCTCCAGCGGTGCGGATCCTCAGTCATTCTGCGGAAATATTCCTGGAAGGTGAAGCGGACTTTGCTGTAATCGCCGCCGACTGCACGATGCGGGACAGGGACTCGGTTACGGCATAGACTGCTCCGTGATACGGGCTCCAGCTCGATACGTATGGATCAAAGCCGTAGCTCATCATGGTAACGGTGTTGGTTTTTCCATCCGGAACCGGCACTTTTGCAACCATGGCCTGAGTTTCAGTCAGCTGATATTTTCCACCGTACGGCATCAGCACGCTGGCTGCTCCGATGGAGGAGTCAAACATCTCGACAAGACCTTTCTGGGAGCATGCGTTGAGGTCTGACAGGGTGGACAGCCATTTTTCTTTCACGTCGGCAATGTCACCGCTTCTTTTTAACGGGGTGTCCTCTGCTTTTGGAATCTCTACGAAGACATCATTCTCCTGATGTGCTCCGTTGGTATCCAGGAATGCACGGGAAATATTGACGATCTCTTTTCCTCTCCAGGAGAGTACCAGACGCGGGTCCTCGGTTACGACTGCAACTTCGGTTGCCTCCAGGTTCTCTTCTGCGGCATATTTCAGGAACTGCTCACGGTCTTTCGGGTCGATGACAACGGCCATACGCTCCTGGGACTCGGAGATGGCGATCTCAGTTCCGTCGAGGCCGGCATATTTTTTCGGTACTTTGTCCAGATTGATCTTAAGGCCCGGTGCCAGCTCGCCGATGGCAACGGAAACTCCGCCTGCACCGAAGTCGTTGCATTTTTTAATCAGAAGGCTGACTTCCTCGCGGCGGAACAGTCTCTGCAGTTTACGCTCAGTCGGTGCATTTCCTTTCTGTACCTCTGCACCGCAGGTCTCGATGGATTCTGTCGTATGTACTTTGGAGGAACCGGTTGCACCGCCGCAGCCGTCTCTTCCAGTACGGCCGCCGAGCAGGATGATGATATCGCCCGGATCGGAATTTTCACGGACAACGGCACGGCGCGGTGCTGCTCCGAGAACAGCTCCGATCTCCATACGTTTTGCCACGTAATCCGGATGATAAACTTCTTTGACATAACCGGTTGCAAGACCGATCTGGTTTCCGTAGGAGCTGTAGCCGTGTGCTGCTTCTCTTACGAGTTTTTTCTGCGGAAGTTTTCCTTCCAGTGTCTCGCTCTGCGGACGGGTCGGATCTGCGGCTCCGGTCACACGCATTGCCTGATATACATACGTTCTTCCGGAAAGCGGGTCACGGATTGCACCGCCAAGGCAGGTTGCCGCACCACCGAACGGCTCGATCTCGGTCGGGTGGTTGTGGGTCTCATTTTTGAAGTTAATCAGCCACTCTTCGTCTTTTCCGTCTACATCAACCGGAACGACGATGGAGCATGCATTGATTTCATCCGACTCTTCCTGGTCTGCCAGTTTTCCTTCGGATTTCAGTTTTTTCATTGCCAGAAGGGCAAGATCCATGAGGCAGATAAATTTGTCGTCACGGCCTTTGTAGAGCACCTCACGGTCGCTTAAGTAGCGGTCGTAGCTCTTTTTCATCGGCTCATAGTAGTCGCCCTCGCCGAAGGTCACGTTTGTAAGCTCGGTAGAGAAGGTGGTATGACGGCAGTGATCGGACCAGTAGGTATCGAGTACGCGGATCTCGGTCATGGATGGATTTCGTTTTTCCTCGCCGCGGAAGTAATTCTGGATATGCAGGAAGTCTTTGAAGGTCATGGCCAGTCCGAGGGAATCGTACAGGGCTTTTAATTCTGCCTCCGGCATGTCGATGAATCCGTCGAAGATTTTGACGTCTGCCGGCTCTTCAAATTTTGTCACGAGGGTTTCCGGTTTTTCAAGTCCTGTCTCTCTGGAGTCTACCGGATTGATGCAGTGTGCTTTGACTGCGTCAAACTGCTCATCAGTCATCTCTCCTTCGATAACATACGTAACGGCGGAGCGGATGATCGGCTGCTCGTCTTCTTTTAAGAACTGCACGCACTGTACGCAGAATCGGCTCTCTGATCAAACTGTCCCGGAAGGAATTCTACGGAAAATACTCTCGCACCTTCTGCACGCGGGAAATCTTCCTGATAGCAGATATCAACCGGCGGCTCTGCAAAGACTACTTTACATGCTTTCTCATATGTCTCATCACTGATATTTTCTACATCGTACCGGATCAGCTCCCGTACGTTGGTTACGGTCTGGATGTTCAGATAGTGCTTGATTTCATGCTTCAGATCTTTCGCCTTAATCGCAAATTCCGGCTTTTTCTCCACATAAACGCGTCTGACTGTACTCATTTTTATCCTCCATTTGTCTGAATCATAGTCCCCCAAAAACGGGACAATCTTTCGTTACTTACAGAATAGCATATTTATCTTTATAAATGAAATTAATATATCTTATATGTTTTATAAGTTTTGTTTCTTAATAGACGGACGCATTTCATTTTTCTGCACTACCATCCCACTCATCACCCATTCTCTCCTGTCCTAAACCGTCAGGCCCGCGCACTTTCTGGTGCGCGGGCCGTCCGTTTCCGTTTTTACATTCTATATTTCGCTTTTTTCTCCCGTGTCCGCAGTGCATTCCCCGCCTTTGCCGGCCGGTACAGCAGCATACAGGTTCCCGCATTCATAACAAGCGCACAGCACACATCCGATACGGAGTGCTGTTTTAAAAACATGGTCGAAAACACAATCAGCACCGTCAGGCCCAGGCAGACGTTTCGGAATACCGGGCGGTTTTTGAGCTGCTCGCTGTGTTCTACGGCAACAGCTACGGCTACGGAATTATATACGTGAATACTTGGGAATACGTTGGTCGGTGTGTCTGTCAGGTAAAGGCCTCTGACCAGATCCGTGAAAATGTTCTCCCGTGGGAATACCGTCGGGCGCAGGTTCTGGCCGTTCGGGTACAGATAGGAGATCACGAGGAACGCCGTCATTCCGATTCCCAGGTTGATAATCAGCTGATAATATTCTCTGCGGTTCTTGTTGCAGAAGCCGAAATAAAGGACAGACCATGCAATATATCCAAACCACATAAAATAAGGAATCACAAAAAACTCACAGAACGGAATCATATCATCAAACGGAGTATGAATCAGATGATAACCTTTCGTAATGTGAGTTTCCAGATATTGAAAACATTTCAGATAGAAAATACCATAAACACTACCGGAAGAAAATGCTTATATTTTTTTATTGTCTTCATAGTTTCCCTCCACTTTTCTGACGAGGTTTTTCTCTTCAACCTGCTGAAATTATAGCACACCGAAAACCGAAGTCAATAAGCTTTATTATTTTTTAAGAAACAATTCATCGGTTTCTGAAAACCGTCCTTGGGATGGAAATGTTCAAAGATCGCCGCATCGAATTTTTTCCGTGTCCGGTTATATACATGCTCATCTTTTACCGTCCATGCAAATGCCGGTGTCCGAAACAGCATACGGTCGATCAGGAAGCCCGGGCAGTCGGCATAGCGGTGGTCGTAGGCGATAAAATCCGGTTTCCCGATAAAATTCAGCATCAGATGACGCGCCATTATCCGCAGGATCAGATGCACCTTATCATCCTTTGAAAAACGGCCGGAAAGCTGGCCGCGCAGCGTCTGCGGCATGTGGCGGCGGCACCAGCGGAGGGCCAGGCTGTTGAAGATTCCATGCAGAACATACCGGTGTACCCCTCCATCTCCTTCTGAAATCCCGCACAGACCGCCGTGGAAAGTCCCGGCATCTTGATTTCGATTAAAAGCGGCACGCGGCCGTCTACCGTCTGCAGTACCTCACGAAGCAGCGGAATCTTTTCCGTGCTGTCGCCCAGATGGAACTGCTGGAGTTCCTCATACGTATAATCGCTGATTTTTCCCTCGTTTCCACACATCCGCTTCATCGTGTCGTCGTGGAACACCACAATCCGGCCATCCTTTGTGATCTGAATATCCAGCTCGATGGCATATCCCTGCTCCGCCGCGCGGGCAAAAGCCGGAAGAGAATTCTCCGGAACTCCCTCCGCCGCGTTCCACAGACCGCGGTGCGCATAATTCCATTCCGCAAATTTCAGACATTCCTGCCGTCTCGATGTAGCCGGCAGAATGGAAAAGAAATAACCTGCTGCCAGGACGGCAAGCACTGCAAAAAATATGATCCAGAACATCATCTTTCCATCCCTTCTTTCACCCAGTCGCCCAAAAGGCGGAGACGCTCCGTTTCCAGTCCGATCCTTTCCTCCGTGCGGTGTCCGCCCGATTCTCCGTCCAGGTGGACCGGTTCCGCGCGGTCTGTCTGAAAGGAAAGGCTGCTGCACCGCTCCATATGTACCTCAGGAAATCCTGTGTGGCGTCCAAACAGCGCCATCGGCAGAAGATAGCTGACTTTCCATTTGGCAAGATTGGAAACCACCATCACGTCGAGCAGATCATCTGTCCCGTCCGCCTCCGGGCAGAAGCAAAAGCCGCCGCCCTCGTACGGAAAATTCATTGCCACTGCAAAAAGAACATTTTCAAACGAACGGTGTTCTCCGTTTTCCAGCGCTGCATCCAGTGTGAACGGTTCGAGATAAAAGAGCTGCCGCAGTGCAATCATCACATACGTAAGTTTTCCCAGATGCAGCCGGTTCAGCGTATTCTTGATTTTTGATGCCAGCGCCTCGTGGCAGATGCCTGCATCAAAACCGATGCCGGTGCTGACGAGAAATCTCCGCTTTTGGCTGCCAAGAAGCGCCGTTCCAATGTTGATCTCCTTTTCCTCCCCTTTCAGCACAGCTTCCAGCGCCTGCAGCGGATCGGAGGGAATTCCGGCACCGCGCGCAAAATCGTTGCCGCTTCCCGTTGGAATATAACCGAACTTACATCCGACAGGCTGGTGATTCCATCGACCGCCTCATTCGCCGTACCGTCTCCGCCGATCGCCAGAAGGACATCATCGGGATTCCATACCCCTTTCGCGGTCAGCCGTGCTGCCGTCTCCCGTGCGCTTCCGTGATACTTTGTCGGATATACACGAAATTCCGTTCTGCGCCGCTCAAGCTCGCCCTCAATCACCGGCCACAGCTTCTCGCCGCGCCCCGACCGCGATTTTTTATTTACTATAATATGATACATTAAAGTCATACCTTCCTTTTTCTTCTGTAAAAAACCACTTCAAATCACCTGAATCATGTTCTTACGCAGCGAAACAGCAAGTGTTTCACTGCTGAGTGAACAGTAACCAAATCAGCCATATTGTAGCAGTTTTCCCCGCAAACCACAACTATCTTCACAAAATCTTAACTTGTTGCCGCCGTAAAAATTCCCGCACCCCTGCCTTTTCTTTCTTGACAGACCTTTTTGTTCTGCTAAAATAAAAAGTACCGCGGTTTCGTCCGCAGAACGTCACTCATTTCTGAGGAGGTTTTTATGAATTTTTACGATATGACACGCGCAGGGAGGATGATAAGATGAAGCTCTCCCCCGCATTTCTCGCTTATAAACTAAGCAGCGCTTTTTCGGTTCTTGCACTGGAAAACCTGCCGCTCTCCGGCACACTGGAGCTGCCTGTTCTTTATCAGACAGGCTCCGCAGCCACTGCGCACCGGGTCTTTCTCTGCACAGAAGAACAGATCGGCTCTCTTTCCTCCCTCCCGGAAGAAAGCAGCTCCCTTTTTCTTCTCTGTACCGAAGAACTGCCGGAGGAACTTCCGGCTCCGGTTTCGATCGCCGTTAAGAGCAGCGTATCCGCTGTTTTTTCGTTCCTGCAGGAGCTTTTCTGGACGTACGATTCCTGGCAGAAGGAGCTGATGCAGGCACGCTCGACGGAAAATCGATCCAGCATCTTTTAAATCTCTCCCTGCCTGTTTTTGCCCACCCGCTGATGGTGGTCGGCATGGATTTTTCCATCATCGCCGCAGCGTCCGAAGAACCTTCCTTTTTTCCCGAGAAGGTGTTTGGCTCCCTCGATGCAACGCGCCCGCTTCTGCTCTCCTTGACAGAAAGCAGCGAATACGCGTCCGTCCGCGATCTCGATGGATGGTTCCGCTTTCCGGATCACGTAACGGGACTTGGTTCCCTCTGCGTCAACATCACGCAGCATGGTCAGAGCGCCTACCGCCTGCTGCTCCTCGACACGAAAAAGGATCTTTCTGATTCCGAAGGCTTTCTTCTTGAATTTCTTGCAGAATGATCCATCACGCCTTCCTGCACAATGTGATGCAGAAAACCTCGCCGGCGCAGTCGCTTCACACCGTGCTGCTCCGTGCCCTCGACGACCGGATGGCCGACTATATTGCGGTCAGCCAGGCTCTCGATGCGCTCGGCTGGCATTCCCGCCACACCTACTGCTGCCTCTATCTGCAGCTCTCCGATATGGATCAGAAAAACCTGACGGCAAACTCGGTCTGCGCCTATCTGGAAAATATTCTGACCGGCTGCTCCGCGTTTCCGCACGGCGGCGGTATCGTTGCATTCTTTAACCTCACGCTGTCCGATTTTTCCATGACCGATCTGATGGAACGCATGGTGCACTTTGTGGAGGACAGTTCCTTAAATGCCGGCTTCGCGCTGCATGAACGGCCACATGAATCTGCGCCGCCAGTATATCCAGGCAAAAATCGCCCTGCAGTTCGGTACGCGAAAATATCCCGACAAACGGATGCATCCGTTCAACGATATCTCGTTTGACTACATCCTCGATCAGGCAACAAAAAAGCTCCCAGCTACATGCTGTGCCATGAGAGACTTCTCTTTCTGCAGGAGCACGACGACAGCTCCGGCAGTGACTATATGCGGACGCTCCGCTGCTATCTGGACAACCACTGCAATGTCGTCCAGACGGCGCGTGAGCTTTTTATCCACCGCAGTACCCTGCTCTACCGCCTGGAAAAGATCAAGGAAATTTTAGAATCTGATCTTTCCAGCCCGGATGAAATTCTGTATCTGATGCTTTCGTTCCGTTTTATCGACCTCGAGAATGAAGAAGAAAACCGTTCTGGATCTTCGCAGCCAGAAAAGCACAGATAAAACCAACCGCAATTCCCGCCAGGACATCGGTCGGGAAATGCACAAACAGATACAGTCTGGAAAATGCAATCAGGCAGGCCAGAATCAGTGCGGCAGCTCCTTCTTTTTTGTGCATCACAAAAATAGAGACTGCCGCCGCAAACGAGGCTGCCGAATGGCCCGATGGGAAGGAATAGTCCTTCGGAGCGGCAACCAGCAGCTTTACCTGCTCGTCAATCCAGCACGGACGCGGGCGCGCTGCCAGCGGCTTTAACACCAGATTACATAAAATCAAATCTAAAATCAGCGCGATCGCCATTCTTACACCGCATTTCCGGTATTTCGGAAGGATTAAGAAAACGGCGGTCAGCGCAATCCAGATCCATCCCGCATTTCCAAGTGAAGTAATTCCCACCATCACCCGATCGAGCACTGCATTGTGAAGATGCTGCAGTGCATATAAAATTGAAAAATCCATTCTTACCCCTCTCTGTAAAAAATGGGCATTTTTCTGCTGTACATCTGCTGATCGGCGGCCGCCTCGTACAGAAATTCCGCCAGGGTCTCTCTCGAGTATCCAGCCGGAACTGGCTGCCGTCCAGCGAAATACTGCAGTTCTGCCCTACCTTTTTCACTTTCCCGTCTCTTCCCGGACACGTCCGCACCAGTGTCCAGTTCAGATCGCTCCGTGCCAGAACCTGTCCCATCTTCTGCATATCTTTATAGACACCTGGCCAGAAAATCTGCATGAATTTCGTACTCATTCTCTGGTATTTGTCCTCGCAGTCTCCAAACGCATGAATGCAGACATGGCCTACCGTCACAAACCGCGTTTTTCCAAGCTGCTTCATGGCTGAGAGAATCATCGCGTTTCCGTCAGCCAGCGGTGTCTCCTCTTCTTTTACATGTTTCACACGCATCGGAGTCAGCACGCTGATGACTGCATCCGCTTCCAGCAATGCCTCCAGCACGCGTTCCCGGTTCTGAAGGCTTCCCTCAATCACGGTCAGATTTTTTCTCGGCCAGATCGCTTTTGCATCCGGCACGTAGGCGGTCACCTGTGCGCCGTGAAGAAGCGCCGTGTTGGTCACATACTGCCCAAGCAGTCCCCCCAGACTGAATATTGTAATTCTCATGAAATCCTCACTCTCATCTGTGTGTCTTTTGTATCCTCCGCAGATTTTTTGACACACTTTCCTAATGTTATCTCCTATTCTAACACACCGCCCGTATACGATACAATGAAATAAAACTAAAAAAAGTATAACCTTTTTCGTCCTTTCTTCATATCGTAAGTAGAACCGTATTTTCAGGAGCTTTGATCTTATGCCCTATACTATCGTAATCGATGCCGGACACGGGGGAAGTGATCCGGGCGCTGTCTATGAGGGACGCAGGGAAAAGGATGACAATCTTTCCCTCGCCATCGCGGTCGGCGAGCTTCTTTCCCGGCAGGGTGTCTCTGTCATTTATACCCGCACAACCGATGTTTATCAGACGCCGTTTGAAAAGGCGCAGATGGCCAATCAGGCGGATGCCGACTTTTTTATTTCTTTTCACCGGAATTCTTCGGAAGAACCGAACCAGTATACCGGCGTGGAAACGCTTGTCTATGACAACTCCGGCATCAAACAGACAATGGCAGAAAACATTAACGGCGCGCTCTCGGAGCTGGGATTCCGGAATCTCGGTGTCAAGGCACGGCCAGGGCTCGTTGTTCTGCGGCGGACGAAAATGCCGGCTCTTCTGATTGAAACCGGCTTTCTGAACAATGAGCAGGACAATACGCTCTACGATGAAAAGCTGGAAGAAATCGCCCGCGCCATCGCGGATGCAGTGCTTGGAACGCTGGATCTCGAGACGGTCACGGAGGCTGACCGGCGCGCTGCGGAAACGGAAGCCGCCCGTCCGTCCGTTTCAACAGCGGATACCGTCACTGCTTCCGCTTCGCCCCGTCCCACGCCGCCGGAACAGGAAAATCCTTCCGACACACCGGAAACCTTCTACCGTGTCCAGACCGGCCTTTTCCGCATCCGCCAGAATGCCGACCGTATGCTTTACGACCTTCTCGACCAGGGCTATCCCGCTTTTCTTCTCGCCGAGGACGGCTTTTTCAAAGTCCAGGTCGGCGCTTACCGCCAGCTCGGAAATGCCATTCTGATGGAACGCCGCCTGCGCCGCGACGGCTATTCCACCCTGATTACCACCTGAGCGTCTGACGCATCAGTCGAAAAAAGAGCGTGCCGGAATTTTATTTTCCGGCACGCTCTCGTTCTCCTTATAACTTTTTCAGTTTTGCAAACGAAGCAAACATTTTCTTCGTACCAGCCTGGTCGAAGTTGACGGTAACTTCATAATCTCTTCCGCCGTCCACGATATCCGTGACAATGCCGACACCGAACTTGATATGGCGCACCGTATCCCCGATTTCGTAATCGAGTTTCGTCGCTTCTGCGCGCTGAAGGTTTTCGCCTGCTGCGGCTTCTCGCGGAATGCCTGCTTCATCGCCGCATAGACGCTGCCTCTCGTCGGAATGTCCATCTTCGGCTTCCGGTCTTCGATCTCCCCGCGCTCCCGCTCCAGGGAAATCAGCTCCCGCGGAATCTCTTTGACAAAACGGGACATCTTGTTGTACTGCACTTCGCCGCGGATCATTCTCTGGCGCGCACACGTCAATGTCAGATGCTGCATCGCACGCGTGATGCCCACGTAGCAGAGACGGCGCTCCTCCTCCAGCTCCGACGGATCATCCCCGGTGATCGTCATGTAGCTTGGGAAAATACCATCCTCCATGCCGGCAAGGAATACGTTCGGGAACTCCAGTCCTTTTGCGGAATGCAGTGTCATCAACAGCACGTAATCGCTCTCCTCATCCACCGAGTCGATATCAGACACCAGCGCAACCTCCTGCAGAAAACCACCGAGAGATGGCTGTTCGGCGCTCTCCTCATAATCCGCAATCTTTGAAATCAGCTCGTCGATGTTCTCGATGCGGGCTGCCGCTTCTTCGGTTCCCTCCGCCTGCAGATCTGCTACATAGCCGGTCTCCTCGATGATTTCATTCAGCAGCTCTTTGACCGACAGATAATCTGCTTTCGCGCGGAGTACCTGTAAAAAGGACGTGAAGGATTTAATCTTATTTAAAGACCGCATCAGCCCCGGCACATACTCGGCCTCGAGAAGCGCATCGTAGAAACGGATGCCCTGCTCTGCCTCCCAGTCCTGCACTTTGTTGATCGTCGCCGCTCCGATACCGCGCCGCGGAACGTTGATGATACGCAGTACCGCAAGGTCATCCTCCGGGTTCTCGATCACACGCAGATACGCCAGCAGATCCTTGATCTCGCGTCTCGCATAGAAGTTGACACCGCCCACGATTTTATATGGAACATTTGCAAGCAGCAGTTTCTCCTCAAAAAGACGGGACTGTGCGTTGGTACGGTAGAGAATTGCATAATCACGGTACTTCTTTCCCTCCGTGCGGACGCCGCGCGTGATTTCTCCTGCCACGTACTCCGCCTCCTCAAAACCGCTCTGGAACTGCCGCAGATCGATCAGGTCACCCTCCGGATTCTCTGTCCACAGGCGTTTTGCTTTTCGTCCCTGGTTATTCGCAATCACTTCATTTGCCGCATTCAGAATATTCTGCGTGGAACGGTAATTCTGCTCCAGTTTAATGACCTTCGCATCCGGGAATACATGCTCAAAGCTCAGAATATTTTCAATATTCGCCCCGCGGAATTTGTAGATCGACTGGTCATCATCGCCGACAACGCAGAGATTGCGGTATTTTGCCGCCAGAAGGCTCACAAAGCGAACTGAACCGTGTTGGTATCCTGATACTCATCGACCATGATATAGCGGAACTGCTCCTGATAATAGTCGAGCACTTCCGGGAACTGCTGGAATAATTTTACGGTCTGTACCAGCAGATCATCGAAGTCCATCGCATTGTTTTTCTTTAACTCTGCCTGATACTCCGCATAAACTGCCGCATACTTCTGCAGCTTCCAGTCGATTCCCGCGTCAATCCGGTACTGGTCCGGCTCAATCATCTCATCCTTTGCGGACGAAATTGCCGCCATGATCGCACGGTCGCGGTACAGTTTCGGATCCATCTGGAGCCGTTTCATGATGTCCTTGATCAGCGATTTCTGGTCATCGGTATCGTAAATTGCAAAATTGTTGGCGTATCCCAGACGTTCAGCATGGCGGCGCAGAATCCGCACGCAGCTGGAATGGAAGGTGCTGACCCAGATCCGCTCCGATCCGTATCCCACGATTTTATCGACACGCTCACGCATTTCTCCGGCGGCCTTATTCGTAAAGGTGATCGCCATAATATTCCATGGATTGACGCCTTTGTCCCGGATCAGGGAGGCGATGCGGTGCGTCAGTACCCTCGTCTTTCCCGAACCGGCACCTGCAAGGATCAGAAGCGGCCCTTCGGTGTGCTCCACAGCTTCCATCTGCATCGGGTTTAATCCTGTTTCTGTCTGATTCATGTTCTTTCTCCTTCATCTGCTTCGAATCTTTTCACATGCATCTCAGTATATAACAAATCCGCCCCGGTTACAAGTAAGAACGAACATACGTTGCATTTTTATCATGGAAACTTTTTTCGCAAAGTCCTTGCTATCTGGTATTAAAAACTATATAATGGGAACAGTGAGGTGATAACAAATGACGATAGACTCAGATAAAATTCTTCATGATTTACTGAATTCACTGGATTCTCTCGAAGGCATCCGCCCGGGGGAAATCCCGAACATTGCTTTATATATGGACCAGGTCACGACCTTTATGGACGCACAGCTCGCTTCTTCGCGCCGCTTCGAGTCCGATAAGGTTCTGACAAAAACAATGATCAACAACTATGCAAAAAACAAGCTGCTCCCGCCGCCGGTCAAAAAGAAATATTCGCCGGAGCACATGATGCTTCTGGTTTTTATTTACTACTTTAAAAACATCCTCTCGATCACGGATATCCAGACACTGCTCGCCCCGATCACCGATCGGTATTTCGGCACGGAGAGCGGCTTTTCCATCAAAGATATCTACGACGAAATTCCAGATGGAAAAAGAAGAAATTGCATCCGTAAAAGAAGATCTTCTGAAAAAAGCGGATGTATCCAAGTCCATGTTCGGCAGCTCACCGGAGGAGGACCGGGAATTTCTCCAGCTCTTTTCGTTTATCTGTCTGCTGAGTTTCGATGTCTATCTGAAAAAACAGATGATCGAGCACATGGTGATGAACTGGCATCCCTCGCGGCGCCTTCTGATCCGAAAAAGAAAAATTAAGAACAAACGTGTAATTAAAAAAGACGGCTGCGTTGGAATCGCACCGTCTTTTTTGATTTTACACATTTTCTTTCTTTTCCATCCGTTCAAACACCATCTCATATCCGTCGTTTCCATAGCTTAAGGAACGGTTCACGCGGCTGATCGTCGCCGTGGATGCTCCCGTCTTTTCGGAGATTTCCAGATACGTTCTCTTCTCCCGCAGCATTTTCGCCACTTCAAACCGCTGCGACAGCGAAAGCAGTTCGTTGATGGTGCATACATCCTCAAAAAAGTATAGCATTCTTCCTTATTCTTCAGACACAAAATTGCCTCAAAAAGCTGGTCTACTGCTTCTGAATGAAGTTTCTTGTTCATTTCAAGCCCTCCTGTACGAAAATTAAGTCCCCATCTCATTCTTATAACTCGGAATACTACTATTTTAGCACAGTAAGTGTGAAATACAAGTCCTTTTATCCCTGCATCAGCAAAGCCTGTACCATCGACTCCCGCTGTCTGCGGTAATCGCTCGGCGAACAGGTCTTTACCGTCTTGAAGGTACGGTTGAAGGCACTTAAAGAAGAGAATCCGGAATTCATCGCCACATCCGTGATACTCATCTTTTTGTCGTACAGAAGCTCCTCTGCGCGTTTGACGCGTTTAGAATTGAGGTACTCATAGAATGTCATGTTCATGTACTGCTTGAAAATTCTGGTAAAGTGGAACTTGGAAAATCCGCTGACCGCAGCTACTTCCTCGAGAGAAAGATTCTCCATGTAATGGACATTGATATAACGGCAGACGCTTAAAACAGCCTCTATATATTCCTGCTGCTTCATTGCCCCGAACGTATTCTGCGCGTTGGCATCCGAAAAGCCCTTGCGGCCAAACTCTGAAAAAAGCTCTTTGAGGCCGGTGCAGATTCTGTGCGTCATCACTGCGCCTCATTATCGTATTCCCGCACCAGTTCCAGAATCTGGCTGCGTAGAAACAGATAGAAGGGATCTTCCTCATCCTCTTTTTTGAAGTAGATGGCCGGAAGCCGCAGGAAAATCGTTTCCATTTCTTCCTGATTCTCCACACAGCCCGGTTCCACCAGCATGACAATCCGTTCTCCCTGGGATACGAATCTCATTCCGTGTACAACGCCGGAATTGATCATAATGATGTCGCCCTCTTTGAGATTATAGCTGTCTTTTCCGACAACAACCTCATATTCGCCTCTGGTCGGCATGATAATTTCAATTGCGGTATGCCAGTGCTTCGGATAGCCTTCTGTCACGGTGTTGTGAAAGATTTCAAACGCCGGCGGGTTTGCTGCATTCCGGTCAAATGTTTTCCCATGTTCCACTTTCTTCATCTTATTTCTTACCTCTTTTTATTACAGCAGCTCTGTAAACAGATCTTTTACGGTCGGATAAATCTTTGCAAATTTCTGATACTGGCGCTCATATTTCTCAACCAGTTCCGGTTCCGGCTCGATGGTCTCTGTCACACGAACAATTTTTTCTGCCGCCTCTTCTACGGATGAAAAGACACCGCAGGCAACGGCTGCCAGCATGGCTCCGCCAAGTGCCGGGCCTTCCTCGGACTCAATACGGTCCACTTTGATGTTCAGCACGTTTGCGATCATGCGTCTCCACAGCGGGCTCTTTGCACCGCCTCCGCAGATTTTCGTTCTCTCGATCTGGATACCGAGGGATTTTGCTACCTCAAAGGAATCGCGGATCGCAAAGGCAACGCCCTCGAGAACAGCCTGGGTCATATCCTCTCTTGTGGTGTCCATGGTCAGGCCGATGAAGGTTCCTCTTGCATCCGGGTTGTTGTGCGGGGAACGCTCGCCCATCAGATACGGCAGGAAGAATACATTATTCTCGCCAAGTTTTGTGATGTTCTCCTGCTCTTTTGTATATTCTTTTGTGCGGATGATTTCATCCATCCACCATTTGTTGCAGGAAGCTGCACTCAGCATGCATCCCATCAGGTGATAGTGGCCGTCTGCGTGTGCGAATGCGTGCAGGGCATTGTGGCTGTCTACGCCGAATTTGTTGCTGGAAATGAATACGGTTCCGCTTGTACCAAGGGAAACGTTGCACATGCCGTCGCCTACGGTTCCGGTTCCGACTGCGGCTGCTGCGTTGTCTCCGGCTCCTGCTACAACTTACAGGTCTCCGGCAGTCCAAGTTCTGCTGCTACTTCCGGTTTTAAGGTTCCGACAGCGTCAAAGCTCTCATGGAGCTCCGGCAGCATCTCCAGGGAAATACCGCAGATTTCTGCCATCTCTTTGGACCAGCATTTGTTCTTGACATCCATCAGAAGCATGCCCGATGCATCGGAGTAGTCGCTTACGAATGCGCCGGAGAGACGGTATGCCAGGTAATCTTTTGGAAGCATGATTTTGCAGATTTTTTCGAAGTTATCCGGCTCATTTTCTTTCACCCAGAGAATCTTCGGTGCGGTAAAGCCTGCAAATGCAATGTTTGCGGTGTACTCGGAGAGTTTTTCTTTTCCGATTACGGTGTTCAGATAATCGGTCTGTTTTGCGGTACGGCCGTCGTTCCAGAGGATCGCCGGGCGGATGACGTTATCGTTCTCATCCAGGATAACAAGGCCATGCATCTGGCCGCCGAAGCTGATGCCGGCTACCTGGGATTTGTCTACGTCTTTTACCAGCTCGCGGATTCCCTCTTTGCTCTGCTCCCACCAGTCTTCCGGTTTCTGCTCAGACCAGCCTGGATGCGGGAAATACAGCGGATACTCTCTCGATACAATATTTACAATTTTGCCTTCCTCGTCCATCAGAAGCAGTTTGACAGCGGAAGTACCAAGGTCAACACCAATAAAATACATGTCGAATCTCCTTTTTCTACTCTTTTTCAAAAAGGGCGGCAGCAGACCTAGATCTCTGCTCCGCCCTTTTGCTTATGCGTTACTGCATATCTTTCTTATTTTTCAGTGATTCTTCAGGAACGGATTAGCCCCACGGATTCTCTGTCGGGTAACGAACACCCTTCGGCTGGTTGTAGCCGATCTCATCTACTTCAACACCGAGCATTTTGAATACTTCGAATAACGGTTTTCCGAAGTGTCCGAATGCTACTGCGCCGTGATGCGGATAGTTTTTCTCTACCAGTACGTGACGGTAGAATCTGCCCATCTCCGGAATAGCGAAGATACCGATGCTTCCGAAGGAACGTGTTGCTACAGGAAGAACCTCGCCCTCTGCGATGTATCCGCGCAGTTTTGCGTCAGATGTGCTCTGCAGACGATAGAAGGTGATGTCTCCAGGAACGATATCTCCCTCGAGGTACCCTGTGTTACTTCTTCCGGAAGGTTCTTGCCATGATCATCTGATATTTCATAGAGCAGAATGCCAGTTTGGTGGAAGCGGTATTTCCGCAGTGGAATCCCATGAAGGTATCTTTTAAGGTGTAATCAAATTTGCCTTTGATTTCGCTCTCATACATATCCTTCGGAACGGTGTTGTTGATGTCGAGGAGTGTTACGGTGTCTTTGGATACAACGGTTCCGATGAACTCGGACAGTGTTCCGTAGATATCTACCTCACAGGATACCGGGATGCCCATCTTGGTCAGACGGCTGTTGACATAGCAAGGAACGAATCCGAACTGTGTCTGGAATGCCGGCCAGCATTTTCCGGTCAGGGTTACGTATTTTCTGGAGCCTTTGTGTGCTTCGATCCAGTCTAACAGGGTGATCTCGTACTGAGCCAGTTTCGGCAGGATTTCCGGTTTCAGGTTTCCTTCGCCGAGCTCTTTTGCCATATCTTCTACGACTGCGGGATTCTCTCGTCGCCTGCGTGTTTGTTGAATGCTTCAAACAGGTCAAGCTCGGAGTTCTCTTCGATTTCTACGCCAAGGTTGTACAGCTGTTTGATCGGTGCGTTACATGCCAGGAAGTTGGTCGGACGCGGTCCGAAGCTGATGATTTTCAGGTTCTTAACAGCTACAACTGCAGTTGCAACCGGTACGAAATCTTTGATCATGGCTGCTACGTCTTCTGCATCGCCAACCGGGTACTCCGGAATGTATGCGTGCAGGTTGCGCAGTTTCAGGTTGTAGCTTGCGTTCAGAACGCCGCAGTATGCATCGCCGCGTCCGCCTACAAGGTCGTCGCCGGTCTCTTCTGCTGCTGCTACTACCATGCAAGGTCCGTCGAAGTATTTTACAAGCAGGGTTTCCTCGGTCTCCGGTCCGAAGTTTCCAAGGTATACAACAAGTGCATCACACTCTGCTTTTTTCAGATCTTCGAGTGCGTTCATCATGTCGATTTCATTCTCGACGATGATTGGACATTCGTAGATTTCTCCGTCGTATGCTTTTACGACTGCTTTTCTTCTGTTCTCGGAAAGGCTGTTCGGGAAGCAGTCACGGCTTACTGCAACGATACCTAATTTGATTTCCGGTGTATTGTTGATCATTTTTGAAGATCCTCCTTTTTGGGTTTTCTTGGTTTTTGGTTTCTTTTTATGTTCAGAACTGCTCTTTTGGGGCAGTGTTTCTGATTTCTGGTTTTGTCTCTGGTTTTATTTTACCGAGAGGTTTTCTCCTTTGATGCCTGCTACGCTTCCAGCGATGTTTGCATCCGGGTGGCTTAAGAGCCATTTGTTTCTGGCGAAGAGCAGGTCGTCTTCCGGGGTGTGTTTTTCTTCCAGGGTGATGTCGGTATTGGTTCCTTTTGGAAGGACTACGACGCATTTGAAGCCGCTGGCTGCCACGTTGCATGGTGCGTAGTGGAGGGTGGTTGCGTAGACTTCAATGGTGGTTCCGGCCGGGATTAAGAAGGCCTCCATTTTGGATGAGTCGTAGGTGTGGTCTTCGGTGATGTCCTGTTCTTTTCCGAGGATCAGGATCAGGTCGGTTACGGCGATGTTGATTTCGCTGTCGCGGTGGTATTCTACGGCGTTCAGTAAATGGTTGTGGCCGTTGCAGTAGCCGATCTGGATCGGCATGCCGCCGTAGAGGCTGTCGGATACGGACTGGGCGCTTTTGCAGGCTTCGAGGCTTTCAATGGAAGGCTCGTAGACTACGTCGTCGGGACATGGGGTCTCGGACATGGCGGTGATGATGTCGCTGACGTCGAGGTCTTTGATGACTTTGCCGTACTGGCGGAATGCTTCGTCTGTTACTTTCAGAATCTGCATTGTGTTGGTGCTCCTTTCGTACAATTAGTTTAATGATTGAACTAATTGTAATATAGCACTTGTATGTACTTCTTGTCAACATGTATTTGGATGAAAAAACGGGTAGGTTGACAAATAAGGGGGAGGTTGGTATACTTTAATACGTTAAAATAATAAGACGCTAGGGGAGCCTTTGGCTGAGAACGTGGGGCAGGGATAAGCTCACGGACCCTCACTACCTGAACGGGATAATTCCTGCGTAGGGAAGCTGGAACGTGGTTTCGGAGGTGATTCGGGACTGTGTTTTTATGTGAGCCCCTCCAAGCGGAATGCGAAGGAGGTTTTTTTATGAGTTTTTTTGTTACTGCTGACGGCGGACTGACGACGGCCGGTTATGTTGGATGCGTGGTGCTGATGGTGGCGCTGGTGGTGATTGCTTCGGTTCTTTCTGCTCAGAAGAGTAAGGGGACGGGAATGGATGCAAGGAAGCTGGCGTTTTGTGCGATGGGGATGGCGCTGGCGTTTGTGACTTCGTATGTGAAGGTGTTTGAGCTGCCGTACGGGGGATCGGTTACGTTGTTTTCGATGCTGTTTATTGTGCTGATTGCGAACTGGTATGGGGCGAAGACGGGTATTCTCGTTGGTTTTGCTTATGGACTGCTGCAGTTTATCCAGGGGCCGTATGTGCTGTCGCTGTTCCAGGTGTGCTGTGATTATGTGTTTGCGTTTGCGGCGCTGGGTGTGGCCGGATTCTTTGGAAAGAAGAAAAACGGGCTGCTGATCGGGTATATTGTAGCTGTGCTGGCGAGGGGATTTTTCCATACGTTAGGCGGGTATCTGTACTGGATGGATTATATGCCGGAGAATTTCCCGCAGTCTTTAAAGGCGCTGTATCCGATTATTTACAACTACAGCTATCTGCTGGCTGAAGGTGTGCTGACGGTGATTCTGATCTCGCTGCCGCCGGTGAAGAAAGCACTGCAGACGGTTGCAAGAACAGCACATGGTGCAAATTAAATAGAATTACGTGAAAATCCCGGGAACGCATGATTTTGCGTTTCCGGATTTTTTACGTGGATATCAAAATTTACTGAGCACTCTCCTCTGCGGCTGTGTCGGCGGCGGAGCTCATGGGGGTGATGACGATGTTTTCTACGCCGATTCCGGTTTTGCGGGTTACGATGTCTTCGATCTGGGCACGCTGTTCCTCGGTTACTTCTTTCATCGGAACGACGATGTCGGCGGTTTCGCCGGTCAGGTTTACGACGACATCGTTGAAGCCTTTGGCTTCGAGGAGGAGTTCGGTTGCCGACTCTTTTTCTACGAGTTCCGTCATTTCCACCATGCTCTGGACGGCGCTCTGGCGCTCGGTTTCGGAGAGGTTGGTGTTGTTGATGATTTCGTTTAAGGTGTCTTTATTCTGGGAACGGATCTGTTCCCGGTCGATTCTGGCCTGGGCCATGTATGTAGATGCCCCGGCAAGGACAGCCTCTCCCGGTGTTTCTGTGATGGTCCGCGAGGAATCGCCAGCGGCTCCGGCGTCCACCTCATCGGTGATGTCGGTGTCAAGGCTGGAGATGTCTTTTAATACGGTGCTTGTGTCTGCGGTGGTTCCGTCTGCCGTTCCTTTGGTGGACAGGGTGCTGTCCGCATAGTTGATGTATCCGGCGACGGCAATCATGATCGCAAGGGCGGTGATGATGACCTGGTTTTTCCGGAATTTTTTCTTTTTCCCGGCCGTCTTTTTCGGCGATGGTGTCTCTGCCATTTTCTCAGGTGCATTCATTTCCTGTTCTAATTTTTCCACGCATTTGACTCCTTTACTTCATTTTGACTACTTTAATCTTATTTGCGCCCACCTGAAATAATGCCATCACGGCTCCTGAATCTCCTGTACCGTCACCGGGTTTCCCCCGCCTTCTGCGATGACGAGCACGCCGCGCACCGCCGGGTACTCCTCGGAAACCACATACGGCGTCTCGGCCCCGTTCTGCGTCTTTTCATAGACAGTTGCCTCATCCTGCGACGCGGATGTAACGCTTCCGGTCTCCTCTCCCTTCTTGTTTTCCTCCGTTGTGCTCCGCGTTGGGACATCTTTTTCCACAATCTTTTTTCCTGTGGATTCCAGCGTCACCACGACGTGCACTGCGCCCACACCGTCCATCTGGGAAAGTGCGTCACAAAGGCGCTGTTCCATCTCCTCCTGCACCGAAAGTCCCGCATCCCCCGCCGGACGCGCAGCCGTCTCCTGCGGCTGTTCTGTCTCCTCACTGGTCTTTTTTGTTCCCGTCGGCAGCAGCAGGACAACGCCGATTGCCGCCAGCAGGAAGTACAGCATCCACTGCTCCTTTTTCTGTTTCCGGAACGCCGCTGCCTTTTCCCTCATAGGCCTATTCCGAAATCTCTACCATAATATGCGCCGGATCGGTTCCGTAGACCTCACTTAAAACACTTTTGATCTCTGTCAGCTTTTCATCGAGCATTTCCCGCTGTTTTTTCTGTTCTTCGCGGTAAATGCTCGTCTGCCGCATCGGCGCTTCAATGCGGATCTCTTTTGCCTCACCGGTGTTTCCCGGCTCCAGCGTTACCGAAACGGCTGCCCCCGGAATGCCGCTCTCTGACAGATACATCCGGATCTGGCGCTCCGTCTCTTTTTCCCAGGCGCCCACGTAATACTGTTTTTCAAAGCTTTCTGCACGAATCTGTACATTTTCCATTGCTGCTGCCTCCTCTTCCAGCGTCAGACGGTCGAGCGTCTGCGCCATTTTCTGCTCCAAACCTCCCGCTTTTAGCACGGGCTGAAAAAAAATCAGTACCATCACAATTCCAAGAAAAAACTGAACCGGCTTCTTGTCCTCCTTCTCCGGGATCAGGTTCAGCACAGTTGTCATAAAAATCAGAAAAATTGAAATATTCTTAAGCCACTGCAGAATCTCTTCTACCATGCCGCCTCCCGCCGCTGCCTGCCCAACTACATGCTAGAGCATGTCTGAAAAATCATTTCCGCAATCTGCAAGCCCCAGTTTGCGAAAAGCCTTTTTCAGACACGCTCTAGGAAAAAGTTCCCGCCAGGATTGCAATCGTCAGCAGAAACAGGACTTCTACGGTCAGAAGGAGACGCAGAAGCATCGCATATCCTTTCCTGCCGCCGCAAGACATCCCCGCGATCCGCTTGTCCGAGACGGGCTGCGCCGCCGCGGCGAGAAGGCGGAAGGAAAGACCCGAAACGAGAAGCTGAACGGCGGGGACCATGCCTGCTGCGAGCAGTACCAGCATTGCCGTCACGCCAAAGCAGTTGCGGATCAGCACCGCGGAGCCTGCCACCAACTCGGTTACAGCATTCACCGCATTTCCGATGCCGGGAATCATTCCGGCAGTCCGCCAGAGTGCCATCTGCCGCAGGGAATCGAGCGCCGGTGCGATCAGATTCCGGATCATCTGCATTCCCACAAGTACGCCGAGCGACGATTTTAAAAGGCCGTTCACACAGGTTTCCAGCAGCTCTGTCATATGGGACAAAATCTCCTCGCCGGAAAGATCGTTTACAAGGGCGATGAGCAGATAGATATGGATCATCGGGAGGACGAGGGCGAGTAGAAGCTTTTCGACAGCCAGAATCACTAGAAGGAGCATCTGATAAAACATCACGGCTGATGATGCACCACCGGCGGCCGCGGCCGCCAGATAGTAGGATGGCGTCAGAATCCGCATAAAAGCGACCAGCGATGTGATGACAGCTTTCAGGTTTTCCCCGCTCGACTGGAAATTTTTCAGAATCAGTGCAAGCGCAAGCAGATAGACCATATAAAAACTGGCGTCCCTGACCTGTTTTCCTTCAAAGAGAGAGGAAAAACTGCCGAGCACCGCGCCTGCCAGAACGAGGAGAAACAGCTCCTTCATCAGCCCTTCTGCGCAAGGAATGCTGTTTTGGCACAGGAGAGAACGGCATTTCCGGCACGGAAAATGCGGAAGGGATCGCCATCCTGCAAAAGAGAACGCACCGTACCGGCAAAAGAAAACTGCTGGCTGGACAGCAGGCTGTCCACTTCCTGCTGGATTGCATCGAAGTCGAGTTCTGCAAGAAGTTCGTCCTGCGCTGCTGCTGCCTGATCCGTTTCGGTATCCCCCGCTTCTTTCTCCTGCTGTCCTTTCTTTTCTCTGACCGCCGCACACTCCGTCTCCTGATCTGTTCCTACGGTGTCCAAACGTGATTCTTCTTCCAGGCTCTCCGGCACGTTTTGTACCGCTGCTTCGATTTTCTGCGTTCTTCCCGTTCCGAAAATGAGACACAGAAAAAAGCAGCGCCATGCCCCATCCGGCTTTTTTACAGAAAATCATGAACCGTTTCCAGCAGAGCGAGCAGCACTGGCATACTGACGGCAAGGACCGCCAGGCGGGCGAACAGTTCAATCTGCCCTGCAATGGAAGAATAGCCCGCATCCTTACAGATCCCGGCGGAAAACTGCCCCACATACGTGATCCCAAGCATTTTCAGCAGCGTATTCAGATACGATGAGTCCACCGGGAGATACGATTTCATTTGTGCGAGCATGCCGAGCAGATACTGCATTTTTCCGACGGTCCCGGCAAGAATGCAGAGCCGGCACCGACCGTCACAAGAAGGGCAAATTCCGGCTTTGCTCCCTTACTGTGATTCCAAGCAGCACGCCCGCCGTACCAAGCGCAGCGATCCGAAGTATATCCATATGATCCCCTCCGTTTTTTCTCCCTGCTCTTAAATTGTAAACAGTTGTTTGATGTCCTCAAACAGCGCGGAAATATAGGGAAGAATCCAGAACAGCACCAGCACAAGACCGGCAAGGCTTGCAAGAAATGCCTGTTCTTCCCGGCCGCTGTGTTTTAATACCTGGCACAGGACCGACACCAGAATCCCGACTGCCCCGATTTAAATAGAATCCCGACCTCCACGCCTGCTCCTCCGTTTTCAGACACGCCCTAAACCAGAATCAAAAATAAAAAAAGGCCTCCCATGATTCCAAGACTCTGACAGAGCCTCTTCCTTTCCGGCAATCCTTTCTGCAGTTCCGCGATCCGCTGCACAAGGTGTGCCTCATACCGGTCCAGATTCGCCTTCTGCATGGCGCGGTCCCCGGTGCCAAGGCTGCATCCGGCCTCCTGCAGCTCTTCTTTTTCTTCTTTTGTAAGGCGTGTGTCCGCCAGGTGGACTGCCGTATTCTCTTCCAGAATCGCCGGCAGTGTCTTTCCGTCCGGGCGGCGCATATCCTCGGAAATATCCTGTAAAAAATCCCGGTACGATCCCGCATCCGCCTTCCCGTCTCCCAGAACGCATCCGGCAGCGGGGAAGCCGCCGTCACAATCTCTCCACGCAGATACTGGATAATTTTCTGCAGTGTTTCCAGATCTTTCACATGGGCCGACAGCGCCGCACTCTTTGCAAAGCCGATCCCGACGCAGGCAAGAGAAGCCGCCAGTAAAACTGCAAGCCGCATCACAGAAACGCCTCCCTTCGGTACAGTGTCGTTCCTCTTCCGTCAAAAATAGCCTGTACACTTCCGGCGTGGGGTTTCGCATCCAGCACGATGTACCGCTCGAAAACGTGGGATTCCACGAGGCGGTTCAGGAGAGGCTTCTGCTTCATATCCTCCATGGAATTGCCATGCACGGTCGCGAGCAGCTTGCACCCGCAGTTAACGACGGACTCGATCGCACGGATGTCCTCGCCCGTTCCGATCTCATCGACTGCCACCACATCGGGCGACATGGCGCGGATCAGCATCATCATGCCCTCCGCCTTCGGACAGCAGTCGAGCACATCGGTGCGGATGCCGACATCATTCTGCGCAACGCCGAGATAGCAGCCTGCGATCTCGCTCCGTTCATCGACCACACCGACGGTCAGCCCCGGATACGGCGACTCCCCGTCCGAAATCTGGCGGATGATATCGCGCAGCATCGTCGTTTTGCCGCAGCCGGGTGCGGAGACAATCAGGGTGTGCAGGAAACGGCCGTCTTCCCAAAGGTACGGCATCACTCGGTCCGCGCAGCCCTTTTTCTCATGAGCAACCCGCACGTTGATGCAGGATATATGGCTGATGCCTTTCACCTTTTCCCCTTCGATTACCGTCTTTCCGGCAATGCCGATCCGGTGGCCGCCTCCACGGTCAGAAAACCCTGCCGCAGTTCATCCTCGTAGGCGTAGAGGGAAAAACTTCCTATGTAATCCATCGTATCGCGGATATCCGTCGGTGAGACGGGATAACCTTTCTCCCACTCCCCGGTCAGTGCTCCGTCCGGGGTCAGAAAGTACTCCTGATCCTTTGCGACCACCAGAAGCGGCGCGCGGTCCGCAGACGGATTTCCTGCAGGTCATCGGCCAGCAGATCTGTGTTTTTCAGAATTTTCCGTATATTCGCAGAAAACAGGCGCAAAAGTTCCCTTTGCTCCTGTTTTTTCTCTGGCGTAACAATATCCTTTTGTCTTCCTGTCCTTTTCATCTTCACCACCTCTTATCGTTATATATATGAGATGGCGGGACAGGTTATGCACAATTTTTATGGTTCTATTCTTTTCATGCAGATTTTCACGGGCTCCGCTGCCCAGACGGCGCCTTCATATCCTTTCTCCGGACTGAAATGCATGCAGAAGCCCTCTTTCTTTTCCGTTCCAAGAGAACCCGAAAGACCGGTTCCCCTCCACTTGCCGTAGCTCTCCTCTTCGGTCCAGATCCGGAAAAACAGCGTTTCAGCATTCTCCGCTGCGGCAAGGCGTTTCTGGTCTTCGGCGGAAAAATACCGTTCTGCCATGCGCTCCCAGGCAGCGCGGCGGTGCTGCTGCAGATCCATGCCGATCGGAATGGAAGCAAAAGCGCAGGCAGCGTATTCCCCCGAATGAGAAATATTAAAACAGATCTGCGGATGCCCCGGCAGGTACGGTTTTCCGTGCGCATTCCGTTCGATCGTTATCTTTTCTCCATCCAGCCCATACTGTTCCTTCATTCCCATCCGGAACAGCTCCCATCCGCACTGCGAGAGTTCCCGTTCCAACTCTTTTTTTTCGCCCTCCGGCTGTGTAATTTTTTTCAGATAAACTACCGTCTCCTGCATCCTGCTTCTCCCTCTTCCTAGAAAAAGAGACCGCGAAGCCTTTCAACTTTCGGCTCCCCGGTCTCTTCTCGAAAATTCTTTCTTATGCGTTTTTACCGCAGCAGTATTTGTATTTTTTTCCGCTTCCGCACGGGCATGGATCGTTTCTTCCGATTTTTTTGCCTTTGATTACAGTGCCGGATTTTTTCTGCTCCATGTAAAGCGTTTTCTTCTGCTCTTCTGTGAAGATCTCATCCCACATCGGCAGGTTGTACAGCCAGTCTGCTTTTGCGTCTACCATGTTTTTGTACAGAAGCTCTTTATCGTAAGCCAGTGTAACAACGGTATCCTCTTCCATCTCCTCGATCGGTTCGGGATCACAAGGCTGTCGTTGATGCCGTCAAGGAAACCAACCATGGTCATAACGTCCACTTTGTATTTCTCTGCCAGCTCTTTTACGGTTCCTTTTACCACTTCATCCGGGTTGGAAAGAAGCTGCTCGTAAATGTTTTTCTCAATCAGGAAATAATTGGTCCAGAACTGCTGGAGCTGTTTTTTGTCTGCTTCCTGATTATAGGCGATATCACGCCAATTCTGTAATAAACTCATGTTATTATCCATCCTTTATCTGTTTCTCTGAGCGCGTTTTTTCGCGCCGTCCCCCTAGCGGGATTCCGGTTTTTGTAACACGCTTTAGTATATCGGAAAGTCCGCAGAAAATCAACCTTTTTCTTCTTCCTGCTCCAGAATCGGGATTCTGGTATCGCCGAGCGGAATTCCTCTGTGTTCCACCGATGTAGAGAACACGATCTGCGTCTTCGTTCTTCCAAAATGCTGAAGCTGGCCGATAAACTGATCCAGCTCAGATGTTGTGTGGAACACAACCTCCATCAGCATCGAATAGTCGCCGGTCACGCAGTTGCACTCGATCACATTCGGGCAGTCGGTGATGTACGGATAGAATTCCTTTTTCCGCACCGGCTCAACCTCCAGATTGATGAATGCCTTGATCCGATAGTCGAAAACCTCCGGGTTCACACTCGCGCGGTAGCCGGTGATCACCCCGTCCTTTTCCAGGCGGTCGATTCTCGCCGAAACCGTCGGCGAAGTGAGACTTACCTTGTCTGCAATACTTTTGAGCGGAAGCCTTGCATCTTCCTGCAGCAGTTCCACAATTTTCCGGTCTGCTGTATCCAGTTCACGTTTCATTCCCTCTCCTTACGTTCCTCCTGCTCTCCTTTTTCCTTCGGAGGCAGTTTCCTTACCACCGTATTTTCCACGCGGTGCTCTTTGACCCGCATGACCTTGATCCAGAGATCGTCGGTCTCGAGTTCAAACTGGCTGCCGTCATCCGGAACCGCGCCGAGTTCCCCGAAAATGTAGCCGCCGAACGTTTCATATTCATCGACCGGCAGTTTGATCTTCAGTTCCTCCGCCACGTCATCCAGCGAGGCACTTCCCATGATTTTCCAGGTGTCTGTGGAAATCAGCTCAATTTCCGATGGCTGCCCGATCTCCGCCTCATCATTCAAGTCCCCGACAAGCTGCTCGATCAGGTTACGCACGGTGATAATTCCATCCATGCCGCCGTACTCATCCAGAACCACGGCAAAATAGTTGCCGGTCTTTTTCATGTTCTGGAACAGCGTGGCAGCCTTGATGTTTTCAGGAACAAAATAAGGCTGTTTGATTGCTTCTTTCATGACATGATCGCGGTCCTTGGTGCGAAGCCGGAAATAATCCTTGGCATCCAGAACGCCGATGATATCGTCTACGCTTTCGCCGCAGACCGGATAATACGAGTGGCGGCTCTCATGGATGAGCTGCTCCCACTCCTCGACCGAGTCTTCCAGCCACAGAAGGTCCACATCGGTTCTGTGGACACAGATTTCGTCGATCGTCAGATCATCGAATTCAAATACGTTCTGAATCATATCTTTTTCTTCGTTGTCGATGGTACCTTTTTCGCTGCCGGCATCTACCATCATCCGGATTTCTTCCTCTGTTACCTGATCGTCGTCCTCATTCGGATCGATCCCCAGAAGGCGCAGGATACCGTTTGTCGATGCAGTCAGCAGCCACACAAGCGGTGCAAACACTTTCGAAGCACCGCTTACAAGACCGGAAATCCCGAGCGCAATCTGCTCAGCCTTCTGCATTGCAATCCTTTTCGGCACCAGTTCGCCAAAGATCAGGGTGATGTAAGATAAAAGCAGCGTAATCAGCACAACGGCAATCGCATCCAGTGTCTTTTCCGGAATCTTCATACCCGCGTCCACAAGAGCAGAAACGATTCGATCCGAAAAATTTTCTGCTGCAAAGGCACTTCCGAGAAAACCGGACAGAGTGATGACCACCTGTATCGTTGCAAGAAAACGGGATGGCTGTTCCGTCAGATGAAACAGCTTCGCCGCTCTTTTGTTTCCCTCCTGTGCCATTTTTTCCAGTTTAGCGTCGTTGCAGGAGACCACAGCGATCTCCGCGCAGGCAAATACCGCATTGACCGCTATCAATACGACCTGCAAAAGAATACTGCCGACTATGTCACTGTCCAAACGTTTCAAACCTCCTCAATATTATTTATGCGTTTTTCAAAAATGCCACATAGGCCTTCTTGGCTCGTAAACATCTGCTTTGCTGGTTACTTCCCATGGAGCATGCATGCTGAGAACCGGTACACCGGAATCAATCACTTCCATACCGTACAGAGACATGATGTAGGCGATGGTTCCGCCGCCTCCGACATCAACTTTACCAAGCTCTGCTGTCTGCCAATTTACTTTTGCATCATCAAAGATAGCGCGAAGAGCTCCGACGTACTCTGCATTGGCATCGTTTGAGCCGCTCTTTCCGCCTGCTCCTGTAAATTTGTTAATTACGATACCTTTTCCGAAGAAGGCTGCATTTTTCTTCTCAAATGCTGCTGCATACAGCGGATCAAATGCTGCGCTGACATCAGAAGAGAGCATTCTGGAGGAAGCAAGGCATCTTCGAAGGGCCAGTTCTGTTCCCTCGCCTGCAAGTGCAAGCAGCTCTGCCATGGTGTTTTCGAAGAAATGAGACTGCATGCCGGTTGCTCCGACGCTTCCGATCTCCTCTTTGTCTACGAGCAGGCAGCAGGATGTCTTCTCCGGTGCTTCCACCTCGAGCATTGCGACAAGAGAAGTGTATGCACATACACGGTCATCCTGGCCGTATGCAAGGATCATGCTGGCATCCATACCAAGCTCGCGTGCTTTTCCGGCCGTACGATCTCAAGCTCTGCGGAGAGGAAATCCTCTTCTTCGATGCCGTATTTGTCGTTTAAGAGTTTTAAGGTCATGGCTTTGACTGCCTCTTTCTCAGTTCCTTCGAGCGGCTGGCTTCCGATCAGAAGGTCAAGGTTTTCGCCCTCTACAACAGTGTTTGCCGGTTTTGTCTGCTGCTCTCTGGAGAGGTGGATCAGAAGGTCTGTCACGCAGAATACCGGATCGTTGTCATCCTCACCGATCACAACATCAACGACTTCGCCGTTCTTTTTCGCTACCACACCGTGGATGGCAAGTGGAAGGGTTACCCACTGCCATTTTTTGATACCGCCGTAGTAGTGGGTATCGAGATATGTAAATCCGTTGTCCTCATACAGCGGGTTCTGTTTTACATCGAGACGCGGGGAATCGATGTGTGCGCCGAGGATATTCATACCTTCGGTCAGCGGTCTTGTTCCGATCTGAAACAGTGCGATGGCTTTTTTCATGCATACGGCGTAAACTTTGTCGCCTGGTTTTAATGCACGGTTTTCTTTTACGTAAGTGTCAAGGTTTACGTATCCAGCCTCTTCCGCCTGGCGCACGCTCTCTTTTACGCACTCGCGCTCTGTTTTTCCGTTGTCCAGGAATGCGCGGTAGCTGGCGTTTAATTTTTCCAGCTTTTTCATATCTTTTTTGTTGTACTCATTCCATGCTGTTTTTCGTTCCATAGCTTTTCTCTCTTTCTGTTTTCTTTATCTGATCCGTGCCGTATTTTTCTGAATCTAATCGGGCTTCCGGTCATGATTGCGATCTCTTTCATTATAATCTGTTTTGACAGGAAACACAAGGACTTTCGATGTACGGAAAAGACAAGGAAGACCCCGCGGCGGACCGTTTTTTGCGGCCGCAGCGGGGTCTTTAAGGGGAGGATAAGTATTTCCTTATTCTTCTTTTGTCTGTCTCATCGAACAGGGGAATTTCGATGATAGTCCTATTCTCCCCGGTATTTTTGTTTTTATACACTTCGTTTTCATCAACAGCAGAAAAATCCTCTTCCGCCGCAGCAACAGCAATTGCAGATGGCATTGATTGCCATACATTCACAGCACCATTTTCCGAGATCACCTGCACTTCTCTCGTAGCCGTAGCCGCTTCCCATGTCGGAATACCACTGGCCGCTGCCCTGGAGCTGGTTTAAAAGCTGCTGGTACTGCAGATTCTGCGGTTCTAATTTGACTGCCATCTCGGCATCCTGCACGGCATTGATGTTGTTGCCGAGGCGCGAATTTGCGATCGCATGCAGGAAATACCATTTTCCGCTGCGGTCGGAATGTCGTTCAGCACGTTCATCGCCTCGCGGAAGTGGCCGCTGTTGATGTAGTTGGCTGCCGCCTGCAGCCGCATTTCCTGCTCGGAATTTCCATAATCATTCCGTGCGGAGCCGCCGTTTCCGTACGCGCCGCCGAATGGGTCGAAGCCGCCGAACGGGCCATAGCCGCCGTAAGCATCTCCGCCATACGACGAACCTCCGCTCTGGTACGAGGTGCCGTGCTCGCGTTCATCCATGATCTGTTTGTACGCCTGCTGCACCTGTTTGAATTTTTCTTCTGCTTCTGCTTTATTCGGATTATTGATATTGGCATCCGGGTGATACGTCCGGCTGAGTTTTCGGTATGCTTTTTTGATTTCATCGTCCGAAGCCCCGCGGGACACGCCCAGCACCTCATATGGATCTGTCATCAGTCTTTATTTCTCCTCTTTTTGGCGCTCTTTTGCGCTTTTTCGCATTTCGTATTTTTCCCAGATACCAGCATACAATATATTTCGCAGATGTCTACATTTTCCAGGATCGGAAGTTTTTCAAATGCACGCGACGCTTCCGCCGTCATCATCAGCAGGATTTTTTCTGCGGTTTCCTCGAAGTCCGGCTGATCTGCGATGGACAGAAACGGGTTGTAGTTTCCGCTCTTTTTATCTTTTTCCACGTCATCAAGCGCATCCATCAGGTAAATGAATTTTCCGATGTAAAAGCCGACCTGGCGCAGATCATCGCTCCAGATGTCCTCCTCCGGAATATAGATCTCCGCCATCACCTCTCCGGTATAGCCCGCCGCAAGATCGAGGTCTGGATTGTTTTCCTTCTCGCATGCATGCAGCTTTTCGAGGTAATCCTGCACTGCTTTCGTCTGGCGCGGATACGATGCCTCGATGCGTGTCACAGATTTTTTCAAAGCCTTTGCCGCTGTAAACGCCGCGTAGTTTTTCTCGTCCTCCCAGTCATCCAGCAGATTGTAATAGGCGAGCAGCACGTTCATGTCTGCGCAGTATTTTGTGTATTTGTTCCGCAGGCATTTATGTTTTTTGCCGGGATGAAGAAAGCAGTAATGCTCCTCTTCTTTTGTCTCACATTCATAAAGCCCGGTCAGCAGGATGGAAAGAAATGTCATATCAAACGTCAGCATCGCCTGACCCTTTTTTCCATACGCCTCTTTGATATCCTGACACAGACCGCAGTAGTATGCCTGATATTTGTTGTAATCTTTGACTTTCAGGTCATCCTTTCGGATGGTCACATAACCAAACATGAATCGCACTGCTCCTTTTTATCAGGTGTTTTTGATGAATTTTGTTCCGCATTTCGGGCAGCGGATCTCGATGTGGCCTTTTCCTTTCGGCACACGCACCTGCTGATGGCAGGACGGGCAGCGGAAGTAGCAGTGCTCTTTATCCTTGAATGCACGGGTTCCGCCTCGGAAGAATCCGACGACGCGGTTTTTCAGTTCCAGGAATTTCTGGTTTTCCGCATACCGTTTGGAATGGTTCTTGGACATGATGCGCACATCCGCCCAGACGATCAGGACGAGTGCCAGGGTGTAGATAAGGGAGCTCCGTACAACCGCTCCGAAAATCATCATGGCAACTGCCGCCCACATCATAAAATTGCCCAGCTGATCGATGCCGTAGCGGCCGTACATCAGGCGGGAAAGTTTTTCTTTCAGTTTATCCATTTTGTTCTCGTTTCTCCTTTTTCAAAGTATATGCCAATACTCTATCCCTTTTGAGGGAAAAAAGCAATCGAAAGCGCCATTAATTTTTTCTAAAAAATTCTTAAAACTTGCGGTGGATGTTTCTTTTCAACTGTGCTACACTTGGTTATGTTTCTTTATATTTTATTTTCAGTAAACGATCGGAGATTTTTATGAAACGACTCAAACAGATCGGCGCCCTTCTCTCCATCGCGGTCCTGATCGGATTCGGGCTTGGCGCCATGATTTTTGCGTTTATCGACACGCCGTTTGCACACAAGGCGCTGACGGTCTGCCTCTACTGTGCAATTACCGCACCAGTGCTCATCTATGCCATGATGCTGGTTGCCAAGGTTCTGTCGCACCGCGATGAGAACGACAAATCAGACAAAGGAGAAAAACAGTCATGATTGATACCATTATTTTTGATGTAGGCCGCGTACTCGTCAACTGGGACTACGAGTCCTATCTGAAACGCTTTGCTTTCGGTCCGGAAAAGACGAAAGCAATCGCCGCCGCAACCTTCGAAGCCCTTACTGGCGCCAGTTCGACCGCGGAATTCTCGCGCCGGAGGAGATTGTAAAAGGATTCTGCTCCCTCGCCCCGGAATACACCGAAGAAATCAAAGAGGTTTTCGCCCACTGCGAGGAAACCATCACCCCGCTGCCGTATGCAGAAAGCTGGGTACGCTCCTTAAAAGAAAAAGGCTACCGCCTCTACATCCTCTCCAACTACTCCGGAGACCTCTTCGAGCGCACCAAAGAGAAAATGCCCTTCCTCCCCTACATGGACGGAACCCTCTTCTCCTACACCTGCCATTTAACAAAACCGGAACCGGAGATCTACCAGCACCTGATCCAGAAATTCTCCCTCACCCCGGACCGCTGCGTATTCCTCGACGACACCAAAGCAAACGTCGAGGCCGCAGAGCAGGCAGGGATTCATGGAATTCATTTTACGGGATATGAAGATGGCGTGTCACAGTTGAAAAAACTGGGCGTTCTTTAAAAAACAGGCTGCCGCATTCATGCGTCAGCCTGTTTTTAGTATTAACTTACGCTTTCGCCGCCTCTTCCATCAGCCGCAGCATCAGTCCGACGCTGCCGACGTTATATCCGGCATAAGCGCGTCCGCCGATGTTTCCCGGCAATGCGAGTATCAGCAGTGGGAGTTTTTCTGCGTCGATTCCCATTTTTTCGGCGATCGCCGGGGCGTCGTCGGATGGGTCGAGGTAGAGGGACATATTGTGGATTGCTGCGCGGGCTTTCTGGAAAGTCGTGTTTTCCAGGTCGGCTTTCGTGCGGAGCACGGCTGCATGGCAGCGTCTTTTGCGTTCCACTTCTCTGCGATTTCGATCAGCTCATTCAGAACATGCTCGGTCGGCTCCTCTCCGGTTCCGAGGAAGGCCAGAAGGATCGGGCCGTCTTTGGTGAGATCGTTCAGGGTATGCGCCTTTCCATCCAGATCCTCCAGCGTGATCTCCGGCAGTTCGATGTGCTCTAACAGCTCATCCAGCTCTTTTTTCACGGCTTCCAGATAAATCTCTTTTGCTTCTCCCGCCTTCAGTTCAAACACGCGGTATGCAGCATGCTGGTCACCGTTCGGCATACGCATACTTGTAATCAGACGATAGCAGCCCGGCTCCAGGGTCAGAGCCAGTGTTTTGCCATTGAATGCGGTTTCTTCGTAATTCAGCGTCTCAAACACTGTTCCGTTCCACTTTCCGATGGTCCACGTCTGATAATACTTCCATGCGCTTCCATCCTCCGCATTCAGTGTCAGAACCGCACTTTCCGTTTCATCCTTCAAAACAGCAGCTTCTGTTTCCACACTGTGGAATGCCCCATCACGGTAATACTCCGGCTCCAGGGTCACCGGATTCAGTCTTGCCGCTACATTGAGACTCCGGCAGATTGCCACAAACAGAATCTTCTGCGCCAGAGGACTTCCCTGTTTCATCGTAAGGACGCCGACCGGTGTTGCCATGATCGTGTCATACTCTTCTTCTGCATGGAAGGTAATATTCTTCTTAAGATAATCCAGAATCCGTTCCGGCTGCTCCACAAAGCTACGTTTTGTCTCCTCTTCAAAAAATCCGCGATCATGCTCCGATACGGCGTCAGCTCCTCGAGGAAAATACGCGGGCAAAGAAGATCCTTCCTGAAAATCTCCTCCGGCAGATCCCCCTGCTCGCAGTCGAGATGATCCTCTAAAACGGATGCCTTCAAGTCCTTCGCATCCTTTAAAGCCAGCGAAAACAGCAGCTTCTTCCGGTTCGGATTTTCATCTTTGGAAAGGAATGTATAAACCTCCTCAAAATTCTCTCCTGCCCGGTGGAAAATCTCTTCCGCTTCCGGATACGCAGCAGCCTTTTTCTCATCAAAGCATGCTGCAAACCGTGCCTTCCGAAGCCGTTCCGCCTCTGCCATCCGTGCCGCATTGCGCTCCTTCTGCTCCTTTGTGGCAACGACATTCCGTACCGGCACCTCCTTCGGTGCCCGGATTTCCAGCGTCTGCCACCTGTCATCCGCTTCCGGAACCGCCTCTTCACGAAGCACCAGTTCCAGCGAATCCTCCTCCTCAATCCGCATCATTGCCTCTGCCCGGCGTATTCCGTCAAATGCCCGTACCCGGATATCGCCAAGGCCAAGTGTCATCCGAACTTCTCCGTCCGCATCCGCAATCATCACTGCAGCCGGGAAAAACTCTGCCATATTCAGGATTTCAACCGCAATATGCGCTCCTGCAGCCGGTTTTCCATTCTCATCCTTCACAAGAATCTTCACCAGCTTCGTTCTGCCATAAAAATCTGTATGGTTAAAGTAGTACAGCGCTCCTTCTTTTCCAAGATACTCCTCGTTACTTTCCTTCACATAATCCGAGAAGTTCCGCGTATGAATCAGAATTGCCCGATTCGCCGGACCCGAGAACCAGCCGGTATCCAGCACTTCTTCCGGCTCACAGGCACCGAGAAAATGCCACTCGCCGTCCACAAACACCTCAACCCACGCATGATTGTCATCACAGTGCGCCCATCTTGGTGTATAGACCTGCCGCGCCGCAATACCGACACTCCGATACGCCGTAACTGCAAACGTTGACTCCTCGCCGCAGCGTCCCTTTCCGCTCCGATACATCGTCATCGGAGATGCCGTTCTGCTGTCCGTCGCCTCATACGTTGCATGCTCCGCACACCAGTAATTAATCTCCAGAATTGCCTCCCAAAGACTCATTCCGGCTACACGCCCCATAATCTGCTCGTAAAAAAACGGTCTGCAGTCCGTAATATCCTCGGAATTGATCCGGTCATACAGCACATAATTTACAAACACATCCTCCGGCAGTTCCTTACACCATGCCACCTTCTCCCGCAGCATCAGCGCATGCTTCACGTACGAAAGAAAAAGGTTAAATCCATATTCTCCCGCATCCCTTACCGGCATCGTACCATACAGAAACTTCATCAGCACAACCTCTTCTTCACTGCACTGTTTCAATTTTTCTTCGATAACAGGCATCACCGGAGCCAGAAGCTCTCTCCGTCCCTCAAATTTTTCCGTTGCATATTTTTTCAAATTTTCTGAGATCATGATTCTATCTATCCCTTTCTCTTTTTTCCTATCCGTCTCCACAACGTACATCCGCCCACCGGCGGCAGACGCCATGTGAAAAAGGATTCCTTGCGATTTTTCAGGAACACCGGAGCGAGGAGCCTTTTCACATACCGGCTGTGGGTCACTACGCTACATATTTTTCTTTATAAATGAAAGTAATTCTCCGCTGGGATCGCATTTATACTCCCAGAACATAATGCCCCCCATGCCCTTTTCTTTCAGGTACGCAATTTTCACCCCAAGTGACTCGCAGTCTCATAGCTGATAAATGTTTCCCCGTCAAACAGATACGGAACCTTTGCCTGCTCATCCCAATACCGGATAAATCCCCTCTTTCCGATCCAGCTCTCTTTGAGCTCGCCATAGTCACCGCCATATCCTCCGACCGTCTCTGCTTCCATTCCAAGCCCGTTGCGGCATCCGGCGCCTTTTACTCCATCCCATTTTCTGGAATAAAACGGTACGCCAAGAATCAGCTTCTCCATTGGAACGCCTGCATTTACAAAACCGTTCACTGCCTTCTGCACACATGCATCAAACAAATTTCCCTCACTGTGATACAGCGCCGCATGATGTCCCGTCACCTTCTGGAAACCGCCCTGCAGATCATACGTCATCAGCTGCACATAATCCAGATACCGGGAGGCCTCCTTCATATCTGTCTGCAGTGCAAAGTAAACATCTCCGCCGACTGCTGTCGTTACAAGCATGCCTTCTCTGTACGCGTCCAGTGTCTTCCGAAGCTCCGCCAGAAGCAGCGTATAATTCTCTTTATCCGATCTGTCCGACGCAATTCCTGCCAGCGATGTGCCCGGATACTCCCAGTCAATGTCAATGCCGTCCAGACCATACTCCTTCACAATTGCAAGTGCACTCGCAGCAAACCGCTCTCTTCCCTCTTTTGTTCTTGCAGCCTGGGAAAAGCCGTCTGCTCCCCAGCCGCCTACGGACAATACAATCTTCAGCTCCGGGTTGCTTTTCCGAATGGATACTATTCCATCCCGTGCATCCTTTGCATCCCATACAACTTCTCCGTCCCGGATCAGACCAAATGCAATATTGATCACGGTAAGTGCCCGCACATCCTCTTCTCGCATATGATTTAAGTCCGCCGTATTTACATAGCCAATTATTCTCTTCATCTCATAAGCTCCTCTGTCCGAATCGTTTTACTCATTAAAGGTTACGACTTCCCCGTGTCCCAGATTGTAGGTGATCTCATCCTCAAGCTCTACCTTCACAACCGTTGCAAACGGATGAATACTCATCTCTCCGGCCCAGATCCAGAGCGTTCCCGGAATACCGCTCCATGGAAGTGAACCTGTGTAGGAGAACCGGAGCTCCTCTCCCGTATGCAGAACCGTCACCCTTTTTACCGGTGTTTTAATGCCTTTCACACACAGTGTCTCCTGCGGCTTATCATAGACGAAAAGATACATCGTCTTCTTATCCGCCGAAATCGTGCTTCCGCCGAGGAAATGATTGTAATCCAGTCCTTTTTCTGTTCCAAATACCGCTTCCTTATGGTCATGAATCCATCCGCCCAGATCCAGAAGAACTTTCTCCTGGCGTTCATCCAGCGTTCCGTCCTCCTTCGGTCCGATATCCAGCAGCATTCTTCCGCCGAGGGTAATACAGTCACAGAACATGCGCACAATCTGACCGCTGCTCTTGTAATCATTGTCCGATGGACGATATCCCCAGGAATCGTTGATTGTCGTACAGAATTCCCACTCGCCTTTCGGTCCGTACAGCGGGATTCCCTGCTCCGGTGTCTCATAATCTCCATAGCCCTGCATTCTCGAATTCAATACAACGTTCGGATTCAGGGTATGCAGATATTCCCTGAATTCCGGCATCTTCCACTGTGCCGCGCTCCGTTCCCAGTCACCATCAAACCATAAAAGGTCCACCGTTCCGTAATTCGACATCAGTTCTTTTAGCTGATGGTTGTTGAATTCCAGAAACTCCTGCCATTTCTCCGGCTCCTCCTCTTTTCCGGCCGGGGAACCATAGATATCGTTCAAACAGTCTTCTTTTTTCATTCCTTCCGGGTAAACCGTGCGATACCGCGGATCCGACCAGTCGATCAGTGAATAATAAAGACCGACCTTCAGACCTGCCTCACGCATGGCAGCTGTATACTCTTTTACCAGGTCGCGCGCTGCCGGTGTTTTCTTCACAACACTTAAATCACTGTATCCGGTATCAAACAGTGCCACGCCGTCATGGTGCTTCGCTGTCATAACCACGTACTGCGCACCTGCTTTTTGAAACAGCTCCGCCCATTTTTTCGCATCAAACTTCGATGCTGTAAAGCCTTCACACTGTTTCATGTAATCTTCATAAGAAATATTTCCGTTGTGGAACGACCATGACTCTGACACATCACCCACCGCATAAATCCCATAATGGATAAAAATGCCCAGCTTCGCGTTCCGAAACCAGTCCTGCATCATCTCTTCCAGCTCCTCCTTTTTTTGTACTCCCGGATTAAAAGACTCCGGGCATAGCTTTTTTATCCGATCTAATTACCCCTTTATTGTTTCTTCCCATTATATCAGTTCTTGCCCAAAAAGAAAGGCATATTACCGTTTTACACTGTAATATGCCTTTTTTCACGCCACAGGAAATATCGTTACCTTTTCCTGTTTATTTCGCGATTTCCTCGATACCCTGAGTTGCTACCCAGTCCTCAAGTCCCAGAGAGTACATACCATCTACATAAGCCTGCCAGTCAGCATCGTTGTCAATGTCAAGCTCGCCGCATACGAACTGCGCCTGCTGCTGCTCAAAGAAATCTTTGATTGCTGTGTTCGTATCAGAGAAGGTATCAATTTTATCCAAGTCAATCCAGTAGGACGGAATAATTTCTTTGGTCAGATTTGCCTCATAAGCTTCCTCTGTTGCTTTTTTCTCATCATACATCGGATGCTCTTCTACAAACTCGAAGTCTACCGGCAGATATTTCGGCAGAGACTGCGGCCACAGATTGCCCCAGGAATATTTTTCCTGATCTTCCTCAGACAGTGTGGTGGTGTCAATCGCATGGTATCCGTCATCCTCTTTGTTTACAATCACACCAACCGGTCCTCTGTTGCAGCCGATGCCGTTCTCCAGTGCGAATGCATTGTCAAACCAGCGGCAGATGATTTCCGGATGCTCTGCCTTGTTTGTGATGACAGCCTGGGTTCTGTATACGCTGAAGCCTTCCGTATCGCGCAGCCAGATTCCGTCTTTGTCTGTGTTCAGAACAGGCATGGAGTCGAAATCGCCTCTTTCCTCTGCAGCCGGGATTCCGGTAAACTCGTTGCTTCCGTATGCGATGGAAACGCCGTACAGGTCCTGATTTCCTTTACCTTCCCATGTGGAGCTGTCCTGTGTGTAAAGCTCTACGTCTACGAGTCCTTCTGCATACAGTTTGTGGAACCAGGAAAGGAACTCACGGTATGTATCGCTGACACCGCCGTAAACAACCTTTTCATTCTGGATTGCAATACCAAGTTTGTTCATCGGAAGTCCGAAGTAACCGGCCATAGCCTCGATATGTTTGTTGTTCGGGTCGGTAGAGAACGGGATTTCATCGGAAGCGTCACCGTTGCCGTTTGCATCCTGCTCTTTGAAGGCTTTCAAGACTGCCTCAAACTCGTCTGTAGTGGTCGGCATGCTCATGCCAACATTCTCCAGCCATTTCGTATTGATGTATGGGCTGTATCCAACGGTTGTATCGGTACATACGTACGGAATTGTGTAGATGTGTCCGTCCGGTGCTGTCATTTTTTCTCTTACACCCGGCAGATCCAGGATCGCAGAAATGTTCGGGCAATATTTCTCAAAATAATCTTCCAGCGGAATGAATACGCCCTGGTTTACACCATAGGTGAGGATTGCATTATCGCTTAAGGTCCATCCGCCGATCACATCCGCGTAATCTCCGGAGTTCAGATCCAGATTCAGTCTCTCCGTTGCTGTTTCGTATGGATAAATTTTCAGGTCAACGTCTACATTGGTCTGTTTTTTGAACTCATCGAGCATGATAAACTCGCCGGATTCGCTGGAATCATCGCAGAAGATGGAGAAGGTGTAATCTCCCTCGTCTACCAGCGGAAGACCTTCCTGATACATAATGCCGTTTACTTTTCCGTCCTCATCCACGGTGTCGTTTGCTGCGGATGCTGCGGATGCTGCAGAAGCACTCTTTGCCGAGCTGCTTCCATTATCACTTCCACATCCGGTAAACATAGATGCCACCATTACTGCAGTTAAAACTGCTGCGACTGCTTTTCTTTTCATGATTTTTCCCTCCTGTGTTGTTCCGGCGGCATTTTCCCGCCGGAAGCGCTTTTGCCTGTCCGTTGTCCGGACTCTTTATTTACATACCGCCGTTTCCCGTGCGGCAGATAAATCGTTAAAAAAACTTCTTCTTGTAAATCAACCCTTCATGGATCCGATCATAACACCCTTTACAAAGTGCTTCTGCACCAGTGGTACATAACCAGAACCGGGATACTGCTGATGATGATCAGCGAGTATTTCATAACGTCGATCAGCTGCTGTTTTTCCTGCAGTGCTGCTCTTGCTGCCGCAGTTGTTGCTGTCTGGGACAGCGCGGTCTGGTTCGTGATCAGGATGTTACGCAGAACCAGCTGCAACGGATACTTTGCTTTGTCCGAAATATAAACGAGTGCTGAGAAGTATGAGTTCCAGTGACCGACACCATAGTACAGAACCAGAATTGCGATGATCGCTTTGGAAAGCGGAAGTGCAATCTGGAAAAAGAATCTCGCCTGGGTGCAGCCGTCAATTTCAGCTGCCTCATACAGCTCTTCCGAAATGTTCGACTTGAAGAAGGTTCTTGCCACGATCATGTTGTATACGCTTAAGCATCCCGGAAGAATCAGTGCCCAGATCGTGTTCAGCATCTGCAGTCTCTGAATAACCAGATAGGTAGGGATCAGACCGCCGCCGAAGAACATGGTGATCAGGTAAAAAATGGTGATCGGTTTCTTTCCGGAGAAATTGCTTCTGGAAAGTGCATATGATGTCGGAAGCGTTACGATCAGGTTGACCATGACACCGCAGAAGGTGATGATCAGGGAGTTTAAAAAGCCTCTCATAACCTGGTCGTTTTTAAATACTTCTGCGTAGCCCTTCAGGGTAAATCCGATCGGGTGAAGCAGTACTTTACCACTCGATACGGCGCTTGGCGCACTGATGGATGAAATGATAACCCAGTACAGCGGATATGCCACAACAAACAGAACCAGCGTCAGGATAATGAAGCAGGCTGCGTCAAAAACGACGTCCTCTTTGCAGCGTTTTATTTTCTTTTTTGTCACTGCGGTATTTTCTTTACTCATGTTTTTGTTTCCTCCTACCACAGGCTGTTGCCCGAAGTTTATCAGATATCGTATTGACAATGATCAGCATAACCATGTTTACGATGGTGTTGAACAGACCGATTGCTGAAGAATACGACATATCGTTGTTGATCAGACCGACCTTATAGACGTAGGTGGAAATGATCTCGGATACACTGGCATTCAGGTTGTTCTGCAGAAGGAAGGCTTTTTCAAAGCCGACGGAAAGAATGCTTCCGCAGTTCATAATCAGAAGAATGGTCGCGGTCGGCATGATCAGCGGAAGGTCGATGTGACGGATCAGCTGTAATTTCGTCGCGCCGTCTACCTTTGCCGCTTCATGCAGCTCCGGGCTGATGCCGGCGAGTGCTGCGAAGTAGATAACAGAGCTCCATCCTGTACTCTGCCATACGCCGGTCCACACATAAATGTGTCTCCAGTACGCTTTCTTCGCCATGAAGTTGACCGCCGGAATTCCGATTGCTTCCAGTACGTGGTTGATAACACCGACGGACGGAGACAGGAACAGAATGATCATACCGCACATAACTACGGTAGAAATGAAGTTCGGCGCGTAGGTGACGGTCTGGATCACTTTCCGGTATCTCTTATGGCGGAAGGAGTTCAGCATCAGTGCCAGGATGATCGGAATCGGGAATGATACGACCAGTCCGTACAGACTCAGGATCAACGTGTTCTTGATGGTGGATGCAAAGTATGGAGAGTTGAAGAATCTCTCAAAGTAGTACATGCCTACCCACGGGCTCTTAGTGATTCCGGCCGTCGCATTGAAGCGGCGGAACGCGATCTGTACACCATACATCGGAATGTAGCTGAAGATGAATGTCAGGATCACGCCCGGAACACAGAAAAGCCAAAGCGAGATGTCTCTCTTAAAGGCGCGGATGGTACGGCCTTTTTTCTTTGCTTTTGTTGGTTTCTCTTTCATTTCTCTCTTTCCTCCCTTTTAAAGGTTTCGTGTTTTCCTTGATTGTCGCATTTCCGGTCGTAAACATTTTGAACATTTTGCTTTCGCATCATCTCGCGTGTTCCTTCTTTTTTGTGCAACTGCTACAATCAAATCTGTGATTTAAGATTTATCCAACACTGTTTTGTTGAATTTATTTTACCTTTTGTTACCTTATTTGTCAACCATTAATTGAACATATATACCAGTTTGTTACTTTTACGCAATTTAAGCAGGCGTTTTTTAGGCACTTTTCCTATATTTCGACGCGTTTTTCGGTTTTTCTGTCCCTTGCGGCCGTGATCCATGTTATCTTTTTTCGTATTTTCGTCCATTTCAAAGAAACAAAAAGGGAGAAAATACGTCGTTTTGTTTCGCAACATATTTTCTCCCTTTGTTCAGTTTTATTACTTTTTATATTATCTTCCGTCAAGCCTTACATTTCAGTTACATTTCCGCTCCACCATTTCTCTGCTCCATCCTCGAGCATCAGCTCATAGTCATGGCAGATCACTTCCGGTTTTCCCGGAATCTGGACAAAGTTCATCTCCTCTTTGGAAAGCTGGAACGAAACTTCTTTTTTCTCACCCGGTGCAAGAGAAATTCTGGTAAAAGCTTTCAGCTCTTTGATTCTCGCTACCACACCGCCGGAACGTTTCCGCACATACAGACACGGAACGGAGGTTCCTGCCATGCACCGGTGTTCTCTACGGTAAACGAAACGGCAGCACCGTTTTCTTCTTTGTTCACGGAAACATCGCTGCACGCAAACGTCGTGTAGGATTTTCCCTCACCGAACGTATGCAGCGGCTGGCTCGTCATATCGCAGTATGCCGGAACGACGGAGGTACGGTAATTGTAGCACACCGGAATCTGACCGGCGTGGCGCGGCATGGATACCGGGAGACGGCCGGACGGATTCGTGGTTCCGTAGAGCATCTCTGCAACGGCCTTGCCGCCCATCGGACCCGGATAAAACGCATACAGAAGGGCATTCGAAGCATTTTCGATATCCTCGATGCAGTATGCTCTTCCTGCGATCACAACGGTTACCATCGGCTTGCCAAGGCGGGCAAGCTCTGCAACCAGTTCTTCCTGTGCTGCCGGGATGTGAACCTTTGCGGTGTCCATTCCCTCGCCGCAGTCCATCGAACGGCTGCCGGTTCCCTTGGATGCTGCACCGTTTGCATCGAACACAGCTCCGCCGAAACGGGAAGAAGAACCGCCGACAACAGCTACGATCACATCGCTCTTTGCTGCAAGTGCCAGTGCTTTTGCTTTCTCGTCCTCGTCAGCCTCTGAAAATTCACTTCCCATTGCATAGGAAACTTCCACGCCCTCCGGTGCTTCCTGTTTCATGCCCTGAAGGACGGTGACGCACTCGCTTTCCGGAACCGGCGGGGTGTAGTCGCCGAGCATGCAATAACGGTCTGCTGCGTGATAGCCGATCACAGCTACTTTTTGTACTTCTTAGCAAGCGGCAGCACACTCTCCTCGTTTTTCAGAAGAACAGCGGACTCCCGTGCCAGGGAAAGAGATACTTCCGGGATCCCGGCTTCTTCCGGGGTGAGCATGTTTTCTTCCATATAAGGATGTTCAAACAGACCCTTTTCAAATTTCAGCTTCAGAACTTTGAGAACAGACTCGTCGATCTCGCTCTCATCGAGAAGTCCCTGCTCTACGGCCTCGCCGAGACGGCTGAACGCTTCATCCCAGAGGCTCACATCCACACCGGCTTTTCTCGCTGCAACGCCTGCATGCAGAGTATCACCCTCGGTATTCTTAAGGAAATCTACAGCCAAACCATCTGCCATCACAATGCCGTCAAAGCCCATTTCACCGCGCAGAACATCGCGGAGCAGCCATGCGTTTCTGTGGCAGTACACGCCGTCGATCTCGTTGTATGCCGCCATGATGCCTTCCACGCCTGCTTCACAGCACGCTTTTGCCGATGGAAAATGGATTTCCCGCAGCTCCCGCTCGCCGATTCTTGCAGCACTCGCGTTCACACCTCCGGTTGTCTCGCCCTGTGCGCAGAAGTGTTTTGCCACACTGCCGACACCGGTGGACTGCATACCGGTGACTGCCGCTTTTGCCATGGATGCGGCAAGGCACGGGTCTTCAGAGTAGCACTCCTCACTTCTTCCCCATCTCGGGTCGCGCGCCATATCGAGCGCCGACATCAGCGCCAGATCCACATGACCGCTCTTTAACTGTTTTCCGCATGCCTTGTAGCCTTCGGAAAGAAGTTCCGGGTCGAATGTTGCGCCTGCTGCCAGGTTGACCGGAAGCAGACCGCCGCCGAGCGCTGATGGCCGTGCGGGCACTCGGTGCTCATCATCATCGGGATGCCGAGGCGGGAATGATCGATCACATATTTCTGTACTATATTATAGGCTTTTGCGGAAAGTTCCAGCACAATGCCGGTCTTCTCATCTTTATCTGCCCACGGATCGGCACGGTACAGGCCGTACAGGACGCCAAGCCCTCCCATGCGCTCTACTTCCTCTTTAAATTCCTCTGTCAGTGTAAACTCCTCACCCTGTCTCTCGTAAATCCGGAATCCGTACAGACGCTGATTTAACTGTCCTACTTTTTCCTGCAGCGTCATTTTTCCGAGCAGGTCTTTTGCGCGCTCTTCCGGGGAAAGGGCCGCATTCTGATATGCTTCCATTGTTTTTGTTTCCTCCTTGTCCTTCTCCTTATTTCAAGTGGCTTTATTGTACCGCATTCTTTTCATTTTGTCCACAGTAAGTTATCTTTCGTTCATTTTTGTTCATTTTAATGTTGAATTTTATTACTTCTGGTGTTATGATACCTTTTGTCGACACGTTTTCCGCGTGTTTTCTAAAAAAGCTTAACAGTAAATATTTGAAAGGGAGATTTTTACTATGAGTACAAACATCACAATTCCGGTTCCGGCAGTCCCGTTCGCACCGCCGGTTTACACCTGCCACCGCGCAAAAAAGCCGTTCGAGTTAGACGGAAACATCAACAAACCATTCTGGGAAGATGCCCCGTATACCGACGAATTTCTCGATATCGAAGGAAGCCACATGCCGCTTCCGCGCTTTGTCACCCGTGCAAAAATGCTCTGGGATGACGAGAACCTTTACGTAGCAGCCGTGCTTGACGGCGATGAAATCTGGGGACACCAGACCGAGCGCGACTCCGTCATTTTCCTCGACAACGATTTTGAAATCTTCGTTGACCCGGATTCTGATACGTACCATTACTATGAGTTCGAAATGAACGTTCTGAACACGGTATGGGATCTGTTTCTTTCCGAGCCATACCGTGACGGCGGAAGCGGCCTCAATGGCTACGACATGCACGGTCTGCGCACCGCTGTTCATGTAGATGGCTCCATCAACGATCCATCCGCAGAAAACAAGTGCTGGAGCGTTGAGGTTGTCATTCCGTTCGCTGCTCTCTATGAGTATCAGAAAGAACGCCGCGCACCGAAAAACGGAGAATTCTACCGTATGAACTTCTCCCGTGTTCAGTGGAAAGTGGACATCAAGGACAACACTTATGTAAAACGTACCAATGAAGCCGGAAACGTTCTCCCGGAGGACAACTGGGTATGGGCTCCGACCGGTGTCATCAACATTCATTACCCGGAACTCTGGTCTTTCGTTTTCTTCTCTGACGACCGCGACGACGCACCGTGTGACATCACGATTCCGGAGGACGAATACCGCAAATGGGAACTCCGCAAGCTGTATTACGCAGAAAACATTCTGTTTGAGACAACCGGTTCCTACAGCGACAGTCTTACCGTCTTACAGGAGACCCTTGCCGCTTACGCTCCAAATGACTTCAACAAAACCGTCAAAGCTCTTGACTACACCATTGAGACCACAAGCCACTCTTACCTGATCACCTGCCCGAGTGCCGACGGAGCACATTTACTCCTTCTGTCTTCCAATGGAAAGGTTGAAAAAGTTACACGTTAAGTGTATAATATGTGTTAGCACTCAAAATTTGTAACAGGATCGGTTTAAACTATGAAAAAGTAACGTTACAGGAAATCGCGAACTCCCTGGGCATCTCCCGGACTACGGTCTGGAAGGTGTTCAGCGGACACGAAGGCGTCTCCGATTCCCTGCGCACCAAGGTCATCGCCAAAGCCCAGGAACTCGGCTATGCCATCCCGGAGGATTTTCAGTATCCGCAGAGCGCAGAGGAGACCACGCCGGTCAACATTGCAGTTGCCGTCTGCAGACCGGAAACCTCACTTTTCTGGATGACCATCATCCACCAAATTGCAAAAGTATTTTCGACACACAATGTCAATCTCGTTTACACGTATCTTCCGACTTCGGCGGATAAAACGTATTTTCTCCCGCCGACTCTTACAAACGGAAATGTTCACGGCATCATCGTTCTGAATGTGTACAACGAGCGTCTTCTGCGCCTGCTCGCAGAGACACAGATTCCGAAAGTGTTCCTGGACACTTCCTCTCTTGTTGCCCCGGATGAGCTGAACGGCGACCTGCTTCTCATGGAGAGCCGCACCAGTGTCCGCCGCATCACCTGCCATCTGCTCGAGCAGGGACGCACCCTTCCGGCTTCATCGGTGATATCAGCTACGCACAGTCCAACCGCGAACGATATGAAGGTTTCTGCCAGGCTCTGGCGGATGCCGGTAAAAAGGTGGATTCTTCTCTCTGCCTGACGACACCGCTCGGCATCGATACGTACCGTGAAGAAATCGATACCTTCCTTTCTTCCCTGTCCCGCATGCCGGACGCTTTCGTCTGCGCCAGCGACTACGTTGCCTGCATTCTGATGCAGCTTCTCGAAAAACGGGGCTTACGCGTACCGGAGGACGTTGCAGTATCCGGCTTCGACAACAATACAGAGGATCTTCTGGCAGAACATCTGACGACCGTTCAGGTCTTCAACGAAGAACTCGGCGCACGTCTGGCACTCCAGATTCTGTACCGGATCAAATATCCGAACACGCCGCATGAAATTACGTATCTCGGCACCAACGTGCTGTACCGCGATTCCACCGGTGACTGATTTTATTTTTCATCTGTTTTCAAAAAAGACACCGTCTTCCCTTCCGGGACACGGTGTCTTTTTCTGTTGCTCGGCATATCAACAATTGGTCCAGTGGACCAATTGTGATTTCTATATTTTATTTCTGTTTTCTTACTTCGCGGTGCGGATGCGGATCGTACGGATCTCATACGGCTTGATCGTAAGCTCAATCTCGTTCTCCTTCACACCAAGCGCGCCCTCGATCGGGTTCTCGAGAAGGTCGGTCTCCTCAGCGGATGCAATTGCCTCTGCGCAGTGCAGGGTCACTTTCGTTCTTGCATTCTCCACCTCGTACAGACGAACGATTACGCCGTCGCCGTCCTCTGCCTTCTTCACAGTCTCAAGCACTACGTCGCGTTTGTCTACAGACAGGAATTCCATGCGGTCTTTCTCTGCTGCACCTGCAACTGCTTTTGCCGGTACGTTCAGGTTCAGAGCTTCCTGCTCGGTGCCTGCCTCACGCCATGTTCCTGCGTGCGGATACAGAGAGTAAGTAAAGAAATGCTCTTCCTGGTCTGCGGTCAGGTTCGGCTCAGTTCCGGATTTGATCAGAGTCTGCGTCATCACACGGTTCTTCATGGAATAGCCGTACTTGCAGTCGTTCATCAGGCTGACGCCGTAGCTTCCCTCTGAGATATCAGCCCATTTGTGGCCGCATACTTCGAATCTTGCCTGATCCCAGCTTGTGTTGGTGTGCAGTTTTCTTGTCACATTACCGAACTGGATATCGAAAGTTGCCTCGTCGCTGTGAACGTCTACCGGGAAGTGAACTTTCAGTACATGCTCGGCGAACTTCCAGTCAACGTAGGTTTCGAAGTCGATTCTGCGGTCTTTTGCATAGAAATGGATCTGCTGGCGGATGACGGTGTCCATCACTTCGCGCTCAATTTCCAGTGTTGCGCGGACCGGACCGTTTTCTGTCCACTCCATGCGGCGTACACCCTCCACCTTCCAGGATTTCTCGGTATGGAAGATATCCAGGTTCCATGCGCTGTACTGCAGAGGTTTGTCCTCATAGATACGCAGCTCGTTGCCGGTTGTTCCGCTCTGAAGCACTTCGCGGTCATTCTCTTTATCAAACAAGGAAGTGAATTCACCGTTTGCATCGATCTGGATCGTGTAGAACGGAGTCTCAAGGGTATAGCCCTCTCCAGCTTCTGTTACAGCAAATGGCGTTTCCGCAGCGGCTCCGCTCGTCGGGCGCAGAACCTGATATCCTTTGGACGGCAGGTTTTCTGCATAGACAATGGCTCCGTCTTTCGTCTGCTGTACCGGATATACGGTGGTTCCGTCGGTCATGGCTTCTGCCGCGGTCTCACCGAGTACAACAACGTCGTTTCTTCTGTGGCCGAGAGTGTTCCATACGGTCACGCTCTCGTCTTTTGTTCCGCAGAGTGCTTCCATGCGCTCGCCGATCAGTTTTGCTGATGTCTCCGCAATCTCTGCATATTCTTTCTTCGTCTGCTCATATACCTCATGGATCGAGGAGCCCGGCAGAATATCGTGGAACTGGTTGGTCAGGATCATCTCCCACATGCGGTTCAGTTCTTCGGTCGGGTATGCTTTTCCGGCGTTTTCGGCCAGAACGGACAGAAGCTCTAATTCCATCATCGCGTACTCGCTCTTACGGTTGCCGCGTTTGTTGCGTGCCATCGAGGTGTATGTTCCGCGGTGGAACTCAAAATACAGTTCGCCGATCCAGGTTGGGAGGCGTTTGCTGTCTTTTACCTTCTCATGCAGCTCGTCGAAATACGTTCTCGCAAATGCCTGGCGTACTTTCGGCACACCTTTGATGCCTTTTTCCATACGTTTGGATGTCTCCAGCATTCTTCTGGTCGGGCCGCCGCCGCCGTCTCCGTAGCCGTAGCTGATCAGGATATCGTTGTTGATGTCCTTGTTCTGGTAGCGGTCCCATCCGCCCATGATGGCATCCGGGTGCAGCATTCCGTTGTATGTGGTAAAGAAGCTCGTCTCCGGCTGTCCGACGCCGAGCGTTGTGATCATATGAGTGAATACTTCACTTCCGTCGATGCCTTCCCAGTTCATCGTATCGTACGGCACTTTGTTGAACTCGTTCCATGCCAGTTTGGTCGTCATGAAGTAGTCAATTCCGCATTTTTTCAGAATCTGCGGCATCGCTGCGCTGTATCCGAAGACATCCGGCAGCCACAGGATCTTGTTGTCCACGCCAAACTCTTCTTTGAAAAAGCGTTTTCCGAACAGGAACTGGCGCACGAGGGACTCTCCTGAAGTCAGGTTGCAGTCTGCCTCAACCCACATGCCGCCTTCCGGTCCCAGCGTCCTTCTTTGACTCTCTGGCGGATTTTCTCGTACACTTCCGGGTGTCTTTCTTTGACAAAGCTGTAGAGCTTCGGCTGGCTCGACATGAAGTGATAGTTCGGATACTCCTCCATCAGTTTTAATACCGTTGCAAAGCTTCGGCAGGATTTCTGGCGAACCTGGTCAATCGTCCACAGCCATGCCACATCAATGTGGGTGTGGCCGATGCACGTTGCCACAACTTCGTCCCAGCCGCCCATTTTTCATAGATCTCTTCCTGGATGCATTTTTCTGCCTCTTCGATGGAAGCGTAGAACTCTTTACTGTACGGCTTGCGCAGGTCCAGCAGATTGATCGTGTTGGTCAGTGCGGTTTCGAGATCCAGACGCGTTTTATTATCCTCGTCCATACGGTTCAGGCCCTGCATCGGAACGATAAGGTCGTAATAGATCTCCTCGATTTTCGCATCATGCTCCTCAAGGTCTGCCAGCAGACGGAACTCGCTGTGCAGCGTTCCGGTGTAGGACTGCAGGTCAAGCTGGATTTTTTCACCGGCCTTTGCGTTTTCTCTTACAAGTACTTCGCGGTGGTTGATATCCATACCCTGGATCACTTCGCCGTTTGCAAACAGCAGGAACTGCGGGTTTCTTCCGTCATCCCAGTCGTCCAGTCCTGCATGGACTCTCATCCAGAGATTTTTTCCATCGAAACTCTCCGGAATGGTGATGGTGGTGCGGAACCAGTAATGTTTGTCCGGTCCGTACCAGCGGTCATTGACCGTATCAAACGATGTCCACGGCTCTTTTGATGCATCGGCCTCTGCCGGTGTGATATAGCATCCGTTTTTCACCTGCATATCGGTGATTTTGATTTTCTGTGAAATCGAAAGTCTTGCCAGTTCCTGGCAGATCACGTTCACACGCTCTTTTACAAATTTCATAGTGCCTCCTTATGCTTTCCATGGGGTCATTTTTAAAAAGAAAGTCCGCCGGACCTGCAGGCTTCTTTCACCCGTAAGCCCGGCGGACTTGTCGCTTTTTAAGTTATCTTATAAATCAAAGGCTATTCTCTTTCACATAGTTCAGCAGCTCATCTACGGTTGTGAATGCCATACCGGTTACAGTATCTGCGCATCCGTAGTAGATAGTGATTCTTCCGGTTGCTGCATCGCTTAAGGTTGCGCACGGGAATACTACGTTCGGAACATCACCCATGCACTCGTACTGGGTGATCGGAGCCATAATATAGTCTTTCGTTCTGTATTTTACTTTCCACGGCTCGTCGATATCAAGCAGTGCGCATCCCATACGATATACGTATCCGTTGCAGGTTGTGATAACGCCGTGGTAGATCAGCAGCCATCCCTCATCTGTTTCGATCGGAACCGGGCCGGCACCGATCTTGGTGCACTGCCATGCAGACTCATCGCCGCGGACCGGGCTCATCATGTGACGGTGTCTTCCCCAGAATTCCATATCTTTACTCTGGCTGACAAAGATATCGCCGAACGGTGTATGGCCGTTGTCGCTTGGACGGCTCATCATCATGTAGTAGCCGTTGATCTTTCTCGGGAACAGCACGCCGTTACGGTTGAATGGAAGGAATGCGTTCTCAAGCTGAACGAATTTCTTGAAGTCATAGGTGTAAGCAACACCGATGGTCGGGCCGTGATAGCCGTTGCACCAGGTTACATAGTATTTGTCGTCAATTTTGCAGACACGCGGATCATAACGATACTCTCTGGTCAGGATCTCCTCGTCAGCGCCCTCGAATTTGATCGGTTCGTCTTCGATCTCCCAGTGGATACCGTCTTTACTTCTTCCAACGAAGATGTCCATGCTGATGGAACGGCTGTCGCAGCGGAATACACCTACGTATCCGTCCTCGAACGGTACGACTGCGCTGTTGAAGATACTGTTGGAACGTTTCTGCTCATAGCGGCCGATGATCGGGTTCTGATCGTAGCGCCATACCGGCATGTGCTCTCCTGCTGGTTTTTCCTGCCAAGCATATCCGGCAGATTGTTTCCGATGATTTTACTCATGATTGTTTCCCCCTGTGAAAATTATTTTTTTCTTTCTCTCTTGTCACGCCATACGGACATTTTTGATCTTTCGATCCGATACTTCTATCTTCGTCCATTTCTGCGCAAAAGTCAAGTGTTTTTGTTCACTTTTATGTAAATTTTCGTTTTCTTTGTTACTTTTTGTCGTTCATTTATTCTCTTTTTCTGTTCACTTTGTTCACAAACAGATTTTTTTATTTTTCGTACGGTTTTCTTCCCCGCAGAATATCGGCATACCAGAATACAATTTCCGCAATGTGATGCAGATCGCCTTCTTTGCTGATGCTTCTCCAGGATGCTTTGTACTTCATAAACAGCTTTCCAGCCGGCCCGCAAGTGCTGCGCAGGCTGCCTCATCTTTTCTTTTCCAAGCTCGATGTCACACAGTCTCGCACCCGTCTCGTTCCAGAGATTGATGGCGTCCATCGTAAGTTCCAGCACCGGAACCATCGGACGGCAGGATTCTTCCAGTTTTCCTGCTGTCTTTTTCAGTTCTTTTTTCAGTGCCGCAATCGTTTCATAAGCGGCCGCACGCTTCGCCTCATCCTGGATTCTCGCGTCGAACAGCGCGTTTCGATTATTCGGATGGCCGAGCACTTTCTCCTCATAAACCACATTGGCATCCCACCAGTCGAAAATGGAGCATTCCGCGGTTTTTGCCATATAGGAAACAAATTTTCCACTCCGGTCGCGTAGGCAAGACGGGAAATCTGTTCATTCAGCTCCTCAAAGCTGTCGGTATCGTCTCCCCAGGAGAAGACGGCTCCATAGATCATGCCAGGAAGGGAAAAGTCCGGCTGATTGATGTGGCCGCAGTCACCCCAGTCTGTGTTCAGAACACCTTCCGCATGGTATTTTCTCGCATAGCCGCACATCCGTGCGATATTTTTGTAGCTGTTCTCCACCAGGTTCATCCACTGGTTCCAGCCGCCGACCCCAGGACAGAGATACTGTCTTGCACCAGCTTCCGCCATCACTTTTGCCTCATGCTCTCTCTGCTCGGCTGCATAGCCCCAGGTCAGGCAGACGGTTTCCTCTGGCAGCTCTTTGATCAGCTCCGGCTGTGCGCAGATGATATCGCCCCAGAACATCGGCTTTTTGCCTTTGCCACGAGAAACTCGCAGAGCTCTTTTACATAGTCGATATACAGGCGGTGAACGCCTTTCTCGTCTGCCAGCGGTTTCGATTTTCCTTTTCCAAGGTCGAACGTTTCGTCCGCGCAGATGTTGAATTTATCCGTGGCAAAAAGCGCCATGTACTCCTCGATCATGGCCTTGATCAGCTCGATCGCTCTGCCGCCGGAGACATCCACCGTGTGATGCTGCATCCGGTCCCAGAAGGAAAACGGCTCTTTCCAGCTGTCTGGGAATTCACAGAGGTCGCCATAGCTCTTTGTGGAGAGCAGCATGTACAGATGGCCGAACGTTGCGATCGACGGCACCAATTCGATATGAAGCTTTGCGCAGTACGCATCCAGCTCGCGGATTTCCTCTGCCGTAAGCGGCGTCTCATCGCGCCACATCTCGGAAAGTCCGGAGAACAGATACGTGTGCTCCACATAGAGCTGCAGCTGGTTCAGCTTGTAGTACGCCATGCGGTCTGCCACCTGTTTTAAATAGGAAAGTGTCAGCACACGGCCTCTCGTCTCATCGAGATAATAGCCGCGCACCGGCAGATCCGGCTCATCCTCGATCCGCACGGCAGGAAGCAGTGCACCGTATTCGTGCATCATCTGGCACAGCGTCTGCACACCGTAGAGCACGCCGGCTCCGTCTCCGCCCTGGATGCGGATTTCCTCCTCTGTCACCTGCAGCACATACTGCTGGCTTTTCCTTGTCTCATCCAGTTCCAGCACAATCGCGCCGGTCTCTTTTCTTCCCGGAACGCCGTATCCGATATCGTACTGCATTCCGGTTTCCTTTTTGATTCCCTTCTGCAGCACTTTCGCATACGTATCCCCATTTCCCAGCAGTCTGCCATCCAGTACAATTCTGCCGTCATAGCAGAGTGCATGTTCCCCCGTCAGGAGTTTTACCTCTTTTGGTTTTGGTAAAAATTTCATTTTCCTTCTCCTCTTGTTTTTTGTTTTCTTTGTAACCATAGAACTTTCACTGAACGTTAAGTAACATTTTGAAACCACTTTTCTCTTCTCCCCCATCCTACCATATTTTTTCCACATATTCCACAATAATTTGTAATTTTCTTCAATTTTTTTCAAAATTTCTTCCTGTTCTGCTCTTTTATATGTAAAGTAACTTTTGTTTCCCATTTTCATTCCGGAACAAAATCTGTTTTTTCGGATGAATGCGATCATCGGCTTTACCGCTCTGGCTGCCGCCCACGTCAATCAGCCGGACCAGGTGCAGGAATACCTGAACAAGATTTCCACCTCCGGCCAGCACCTTTTTCCGCCTGAACCAGATTCTGCTGAATCTGCTGAGCAATGCCACGAAATTCACACAGAACGGCAGCACCATCATTGTCCGTATTATTCAGAAACCGTACTATAAAAAAGGGTATGCGCTCTACGAATTCCACGTCCGCGACAACGGCATCGGCATAAGCCGGGAATTCCAGGAGCACCTCTTTGAATCGTTTACACGCGAGGAGACTTCTACGGTCAGCGGCATTCAGGGTACGGGACTTGGCATGGCGATCAACGTCAGCCATATGGTACAGGAAATCGCGATGGAGCTCCTTTCGAACGCCGGATTTTCCGTCAGCCTTGCAGACGACGGCGATGTTGCCGTTGAGACGCTCCGCACCGCAGCGCCGGATCAGTTCGATCTGGTGCTGATGGATATTCAGATGCCGAAACTCGACGGATACTCTGCAACGCGCCAGATCCGCACGCCGGACGGCGCCATTGCCAAAGTGCTTGGCTGATTCCCCTTTCTTATCTGCCGGAACCGTGAATTTTCTCTTACTCGAAAAAGAGGAGAAAAAGTTCACGGTTCCGGCAGATTTTTTCTTGCATTCTTTCGGGGAAGTGTGCTAGAGTGAAGATATCATATTTTATAAGAGGTGCTTATTTTGGATATTAATTACGAGTTATATAAGGTTTTCTATTACGTTGCCACCACACTCAGTTTTTCCGAGGCCTCCAAGCTGCTTTTTATCTCGCAGTCGGCGGTCAGCCAGTCGATCAAGGTTCTGGAGAAAAAGCTTGGAATCACGCTCTTTATCCGCAGTACAAAGCGCGTGCAGTTAACGCCGGAGGGAGAAACGCTGCTGCGCCACGTAGAGCCTGCGATCAACCTGATTGCGCGCGGTGAAGCACAGATTATGGAAGCGGGAAGCTTGGCGGCGGCCAGCTCCGCATCGGCGCGAGCGACACAATCTGCCGCTATTTCCTTGTTCCGTACCTGAACCGTTTCCACCGCTCCTTTCCGAATGTCCACATCAAGGTGACAAACCAGACTTCGACCAGTGTGTCGATCTGCTGGAATCCGGCCAGGTGGATTTCATCGTGACCAATTATCCAAACTCGCATCTTTCCAGCCGTCTTCACACGATTCCGATTCATTCGTTCCACGATATCTTCATCGCGAACGGCGAATATTACCCGGAACTGGAAAACAGGCCGGTTCACTTAAAAGAGCTGCTGCAGTACCCGATTCTGATGCTCGACCGCAAGAGTACGACGAGTGAGTTCCTGCACAGCCAGTTTCAGCGGTTCCAGCTCGACCTCGTGCCGGAAATTGAGCTTGGCAGCAACGATCTTCTGATCGACCTGGCGAGTATCGGCCTTGGCATCGCGTTTGTGCCGGACTACTGCCTTGTAAAAGAGACGGCGGCCTTCCAGCTCGACCTCGTGGAGGAGCTTCCGCCGCGCCAGCTTGTCGTTGCCCACAGCTCCCATCTGCCGATCCCGCAGGCGGCAAAAGAGTTCATGAGCATGCTGGAAAAAGGCGCCGAATAACTTTTTCCGATCTATACGTCAAAAGAGGCAGGATCCTCAAGAAATTTTTCTGGATCCCTGCCTCTTTTTCTGTTTTTATGATCCGTTCTGGATTTACTGCTCGCTGCCGTCTTTCTGCACCGGTTCGGATGCTTCCGCTTTTTCCGGGCTTTCTGCATCCGCTGCTGCCTTTCCGGCTTCTGCTTTCAGATACTCTTTGAGCTCTTCCGGGCTGGAGATCTGAATGTTGCGGTTTACTTTTGCATCGTATGTATCGGCTCTCATGATTTCGGAGAGATCGACACCGGTCGCCTCTTTCATCGACTCAAACAGCTTTGCCATCACCACCGGCACATTGCCCGCTACGGAGCCGATGCCGTTGTCTTCGCTTCCGCCGCCGATGATCGTAATCTTGTCGATCTGGCTGAGCGGCTCTGCGATCTTTCCGGCGATCTCCGGCAGAACCTTGATCATCATCTCTGCCATTGCGGCTTTGTTGTAGCGCTGGTAAGCCTCAGCTTTCTTCTCCATACCTTCGGCCTCTGCAAGTGCTGGGCACGGATGGATGCGGCTTCCGCCTCACCTTTTGCCTTGATACCGAGTGCTTCCTGCTCCATCGCATAGCGCTGGGCTTCTGCCTGGGCTTTCTTTGCCTCCGCCTCGCGGATTTTTTCGAACTGGTCTGCCTCTGCGTCTTTCTGACGGCGGTACAAATCTGCCTCTGCCTGCTGCTGTTTTGCGTAACGCTCGGCCTCGGCTTTCTTCTTGACTTCTGCCTCGAGGGATTTCTCGGTTACTTCTACTTCTCTGGCACGGAGCTCAACCTCGCGCTCCTGACGGGCGATGTTCGCATTCGCGGAAGTGATTTCCAGCTCTTTTCTCTGCTGCTCTTCCTGAATCTTGTACGCTGCATCTGCCTCTGCCTTTTTGATATCGGACTCTTTTTTCAGCTCTGCCGACTTGATTGCCAGATCGTTGTTTTTCTTTGCGATCTCAGTCTCGGCAAGAACGCGCTCATCGTTCGCCTCTTTATTTGCACGCGCCTGGGCAATTTTGATTTCTTTCTCGGAATTGGCACGGGCGATCGCCGCGGATTTCTTGATTTTTACGATATTGTCGATACCGAGGTTTTCAATGACCTGATTGGAATCAACGAAATTCTGTACGTTGAAGCTGATGATGTCAAGTCCCATCGCAGCCAGGTCCGGTTCTGCATTTTCTTTGACCAGCTCCGCAAACTTCTGACGGTCGGAAACCATCTCTTCCAGACGCATCTTTCCAACGATCTCACGCATGTTTCCTTCAAGGACTTCTCTTGCAACCTTGGCAATATATTCGCTGTCGCGGTTCAGGAAGTTCTGGGATGCTTTCTGGAGCTTCTGCGGTTCGTCCCCGACTTTGATGTTGACGGCTGCATCCACCTGAATATTGATGTAGTCAGCGGTCGGCACGGCATCGCTCGTCTTCACATCGATCGCTACCAGCTTCAGACTCAGCTTGTCCAGCCGCTCAAAGAATGGGAGCTTGATGCCGGCTTTACCGATCAGGATCCGCTGGCCTTTTTGGAAACCGGAAATAATAAATGCGGTATCCGGCGGCGCCTTCACATAACCGCTCGCCAGAATGGCAAGAATGATCACCACAACGGCGATCACGGCAATCATGGTTGCATGTTCGAATACAAATTCCATCTTGTTTCCTCCCTTTTTTCTGCGGATGCTTTTCGCTCCGCGTTCTGCTTTTGTGTCTGTGTTATTTTCACTATAGCATTTTTTGCGGGATAGATACAACTGCATTATTATTACGATTTTGTAAGATTTCTGTTCGGGCAAAAACAATCCGCTGGAGCAGATTCTGATATACCTTGCAATAAAAAAACGAAGGAGCTTCTTTTTACAGAAACTTCTTCGCCTTTCCTTTTTTTCACTGATCCTGCTCTTATGCTCTTTCGACAATCTTCTCCAGCGCTTTTGTGATCGCTGCTTTCAGCTCCGTCTGATCTGCCGGTGTCTTGACAGCCAGCTGACGGATCAGTGCTGTTACGTGATCGTCTCCAACCTCACCAAGCTCGTAACGGCCGCGATTTTTACGTCCACATCGTCTACTTCCAGAAGAGAAGTCAGAATATTAACAGAACCATCATTCTCGAAGCTGCACAGGCTTTTGCAAGCGCTACCTGCGTTGTCTTGTCCGAATCCAGATACTGTTTTCTTAATTTGTCCCATTTTCCTTTTTCCACCATTTTTTTCAGCTTGTCTTCCGATGCCTCTTTTAAACCAAACATTGTAAATCCTTCTTTCTTTTTGCTCTTATTTTTGGTGGATGCAGCAACTGCCGCGGCGAATCAAAAAGGTTCGTAGTGTTTTTGCTGTCGTCCCTGTCATGTCCGTCACATTGTAACCATGCTCTCGTCCATAACAGAGATTATACTCCTTTTCTTCTGGTTTTTGAACAGAAATACTATAAAGTTTTTATAAAAATCGTTACTTTTTCACAAATTTTTCTTGTTGTTCTGCTTTTTATTTCAGATATCCCGTATATTCCGCCGTATGCAGCAGTTTATTGGCGTTTTCCACGCGCTCTTTGGTCGGCGGGTTGATTCCTTCGAGTTTGTATGGAATTCCTAAGGTTTCCCATTTGAATACGCCGAGGGTGTGGTATGGGAGAACCTCTACGCGCTGTACGTTGTGCAGGCTGTGTAAAAACTCATCGAGGCGAATCAGGTATTCGTCGTAGTCGCTGCGTTCCGGGACGAGGACGTGGCGGATCCAGACTGGTTTGCCGATCTCGTCAAGGTAGCGCGCCAGGTCGAGGATGTTCTCGTTGGTGCAGCCGGTCAGCTCTCTGTGCGCCTTGTCGTCAATCAGCTTGATATCGAGCAGCAGCAGGTCGGTATATTTCATCAGCTCATTAAATTTGCTGAAATACGGCTCCTCTCTTGTGAACGGATTTCCACTGGTATCCAGCGTTGTGTGAACGCCGTTCTTTTTTGCCTTGCGGAACAGCTCGATCAGGAAGTCGATCTGCAGCAGCGGTTCTCCGCCGCTCACGGTAATGCCGCCTTTCTCTCCCCAGTAGTTTTTATAGCGGAGCGCTTTTTTCAGCACCTCGTCTGCGGTCTGCCAGTCGGCATCTTTTGTTGTCCAGGTGTCCGGGTTGTGGCAGAACTGGCAGCGCATGTTGCAGCCCTTCACAAAAATCACGTAGCGTACGCCAGGTCGTCGACGGAACCGAAGCTCTCGATCGAATGGATCGCGCCCTTTACCGGGCCATTGTTGTTCTGATTCATTTCACTCATGTTTTTTCCTCTTCTTTCCAACTAACCATCTTTGCATTTATCTGTATTTTCCGGTATTTTTCCATTTCCTGGATGCCCGGAATTCCTGCCGTTTTTCAGGGTTCTGCTTGATTATACGGAAATCCGCGGTTCTTTTCAAGGCATTTCCATGTACAAAATCGAACACATGGCAGGATAAAAATTTGGTTTGCTATATTGTATTATGATATAGTCTGTGTTATGATCTACTCAACAAGGAGGTGTTCATATGAATCCACAACTCAAAAAGGGCGTCCTCGAGCTCTGTGTCCTCTCCCAGCTGACAAAAGAGGACAAATACGGCTATGAGCTGACAGACGCCATTTCCCGCGAAATGTCCATCGCCGCAGGAACGCTCTATATGATTTTAAAACGACTCAAGGAAGCCGGTTACGTGGAAACGTATCTGCAGGAATCCGCATCCGGCCCTGCCCGGAAATATTACCATCTGACTGAAGCAGGAACAGCTTATCAGCAGGAGAAAAAACAGGAATGGCTGGATTTCACCCAGCAGATCAACCGACTGATTTCAGATGAAACGATCTGACGATAGAAAGGAAAATCATGATGAATACAACGTATGAAACTTATATGAATGCATTGAAACAGGGCCTTGCATCCTTTGATTCTGCCGCCGCAGAGGAAATTTTAAACGATTTCGAATCCCATTTCGCCGACGCCCGCAGCCAGGGTCTCTCCGATGAGGAAATCTGTGCGGAACTCGGTAATGTCGACGATGTCCTCGAATTTTTCCGTCAGGAATATGCCACAACGAAGCAACCTGTTGCAAACGTGCTGCCACAGGAGAAAACCCACTCCAATTCTGAAGAAACACATCCGAACTACCCGTACGCCCCTTCCACCGCCATCACCGCTATGGAAATCTCCCTGCGGAATGCTTCTGCCGACTTTGCTCCGGGCACTTCCGCTTCGGTTGAGTTCGACTTTTCCGGCGACTTCGATCCGGACCGCTTCGAGGCAGGCATTGAGGGCAATACGTTCTGTCTGCGAGAGAAAAAACTCATCCCTCCCGTATTCTGGAAACATCTTTTCTGCAATAATCACCAGAAAGAGGTGTTCTCCTTCCAGGTGCCGTCCACCGTACAGAAGCTGACGCTCCGCTCTTTGAACGGCGCGACCGGGCTTGATACCCTCTCCCTTACTACACTCGAAATTTCCGCCACAAACGGCAAAATCACCGGTGATTCCCTTTCCGCATCCAGCTGCCGCATACAGGCTGCGAACGGAAAGATCGTCCTGACCCGTCTGCGCACAGACAGCCTCGATGTTTCCGCCACAAACGGCAAACTTGAAATCACCGGCGACTGCTCCCGCGCATCCTTAAACAGTGTCAACGGCAAAGTCCTCTTCGAGGGAACCTGTTCCGAGTACCTGACATCAAATCCGTCAACGGTTCCGTGAAACTCCAATCTCTCGCACGACCTTGCCGATGCGTCCATTCATGCATCCACGACAACCGGAAAAATCCGCCTCGTCTCCAATGGAAGAACGGAATCCTACACAAAAACATTCACCCGCTCCGGTATTTCTGCATTCACCATTCAGGCAAGTACCGTCAACGGAAATGTCCTGCTCTCTGACTTGCCGGCAGAAAACTGACAAAAAAGAATGGACTGGATAAAATGTTTTTCTTTAGTCGACTGATATGTAAGAAGAACACTGACTACAAAATCAGTGTCCTTCTTTCTTCCTTTACATATATTTCATAATAGTCGGCAATAATACATTCATATCTATTGGTTTTGCAACATGATCATTCATGCCACTTGCCAAAGCCATCTTCTTATCTTCTTCAAACGCATTTGCTGTCATTGCAACAATTGGATCTGCGATTTGTTACCGTCTTTCAGTTCTCGAATTCTCCTGGATGCTTCATATCCGTTCATAATCGGCATCTGAATATCCATCAGAATCAGACTGTAGTAATTTTGCTTTGCTTTGTTAAACATATCAATACATGCAACGCCGTTCTCCGCTCTTTCTATCATGATTCCCTCTTCCGTCAAAAGTTCCGTTGCAATTTCTGCGTTCAAGTCATTATCTTCTACCAGAAGAACCCTTTTTCCTTCCAGTTTTTTGATATTCAACTGACCGTCTGCATGTTTCGGATTCCTTTCTTCCGCATTTGCTATTTTTAATGGAAGCGTGATTGTAAAAGTAGAACCTGCTCCCGGTTTGCTCTGAACTGTGATCTTGCCATTCATTAAATCCACCAGTTTCTTCACGATTCCCATGCCAAGTCCGCTACCTTCTATTCCGCTGTCTGACGAAGATCGTTCCTGTGAAAATGATTCAAAAATATGTTTTTGGAATTCTTCTGACATTCCGATTCCGTTGTCTGCTATGATAAGCTCTAATACACTCCAACCTTCTTTTTCGCCGGGATATTGGTTCAATGTACAGCTTATGTTACCGCCTTCACCCGTGTATTTCACAGCATTACTCAAAATGTTAATCGTAATTTCAGATGATCTTGCATCATCCATATGCAGGTATGGATATCGAATGTTCTTATTGACTTTCAGTGTTTGATGTTTTTCTTCTATCGGTTTTCTAAACATATCAATACATAAATCAAAGTTTTTAGAAACATCTGTTATTGTTTCATCCAGCGTTGCTTGGTTGTTTTCGATTCGTGCTAATTCAAGAATGTTATCAATCAAATGCAGCATTTTCTTTCCGCACAATAATATTTTTTCAAAGTAATCCTCTAATATAGTTGGCTCCTTTAAATGTTTCTCTCCCAATTCTGCATATCCAATGATTGCATTCATAGGGGTACGAATATCATGAGACATATTAAATAGAAATGTTGATTTTGCTTTGTTAGCTGAATCGGCCAGTCTTGCAGCTTCCTGCAACAGTTTTTGCTGTTTCTGCTCATTTTCTTTTTGCTTCTTATATACAGAATATCCACAGGTACATAATATTACCAAAATACACGCTGTAATGCATCCCAGTACAATACTTAACTTATTCGTCTTCTCAACCATTCCATACGCTTTCTGCATATCCATTTCTATGCAGAAAGCACCTATCACTTCATTAGATTCATCTTCCGCTGTCACAGGATAACAGGCTGTAAAAATAGGTCCCCATGTTGTATCAACAATATCCTGAGAATATACTGTTTTTCCAGAAAGTGCTTTTTCTATATAAGGAACCATCTCCTTTTCAATCGGATCTCCTGGATGTCTGACGTCACCAGCCGATGGATCCAGTCCGTCTACAACGTAAATCAATCTACCGTCTTCATTTCTGGTTGCTGTGTAAATATATCTCGTAGAATTCAGCGTTCTGATTTCATTCATATATGTCGACATATTCTTGAATAGTTCTGTATTCTCATCAGCTTTACTTTTTATTTCATTAAAATCTTTTCGTCCCAGTCTGTTATTTACCAGCTTATGAACCGCATCTGCACTGGAAATATCTCGTTCAATTTCTGTTTTCAGAGCAGTTTTGGTATATGCTTGTTGTAAAATAAAAGTATATGCAACAACAGCCAAAATCACCATTGCCAGAAGGAATACCAACCGTCCCTCAAAAATTTTCCAATGATTTACCGGATTTTGATCTTTTCTTTTTGTTTTATATAGTTATTTTCATCATCGTATTTCACATGCCTTTTATCTAATTTTAATTTAATACAAAACGTCTCAACTCTTCACGTATTTTGCAAACATGGGTTACATTTCCAGACTCATCCCTTTTTTTACAGTAAAAAGCATCCTGTGCCAACTGCCATCACACATACGGTATTCTGTGGAAATGCATTCTTCCGCCTTCAATCTTGCTGAAAGTGTAGAGATATCCAGAAATGGACGGATCAGCGAGCGGTATTCAGATGCAGCCATTGTATCACAAAACTGATACAGTTTCTGTTCTGTCATAACAAAATCCTCTCTCTATGTTTCCTGTCTGCTTATCCCATGCAACTGGAAGGCTCCTGATTGCTGCGGTTGCCTCATAATCATTCATGACAGGCATTTTGCTTTCTCAACTCTTCGCTTATGGTCTGCTTAATTTTTTCATCATCCAACGGCTTTGCAAGATGTGCGTTCATTCCTGCTTCCATACACCTTTCGGCATCTTCCCTGAATGCATTTGCAGTCATAGCAATGATAGGAATTGTTTTTGCATCCTGCCGATCCAGAGCTCTTATTGTTCTTGCAGCTGTAAGACCATCCATCACCGGCATCATAACATCCATTAAAATAACATCGTATGTTCCCGGTTCGGAAGCTTCAAAATGCTGAACAGCTTCTAACCCATTGTTCACTGTTTCTACTTTAGCTCCATTTTCCGTCAGCATAAATTCTGCTATTTCCACATTCAGCTCATTATCTTCAACCAGCAATACCCGGATATCTGATATATCTGCATCAAAATCTTCTTTTTCTTCTGGCCGTGCATTCGTATCAATTTTAAATGGAAGTATTACAGTAAAACAACTTCCTTCACCAAGCTTGCTTTCAACGGTTATGGTTCCGCCCATCTTTTCTACAAGTTGTTTCACAATAGGCATTCCCAGACCTGTCCCATTATAATCAGAACGTGGGGAATTATCTGCCTGTACAAATGGAGTAAACAATTCATTTTTTATAAATTCTTCTGACATTCCAATTCCATTATCTCTTATTTTAAATTCACATGTCATGTGATCTTCTGATCTTTCAATCGTTCTCATACTCATGTAAATAGAACCATTCACCTTATTGTACTTCATACTGTTTGTAAACAGATTCATCAATACTTTTTTCAGATGAACTGCATTGCTCCAAACATATATACCACTGTAATCATCATGTTCTCCTATAACATGAAGTCCTTTTTCTTCTGCCTGAAAAGATAGTGACTCCGTGATTTCCTGACATACCTGATCCAGATTGATGGATTCATCACTAAAAACCACGGTATCCGATTCTAACTTTGCCATATCCAAAACATCATTTACCAATGATAATAGCAGTTTCGAAGACTCATTTATTTTATTCAGGCAATCTTTTGCCCGCTCACCATCATTTCCGCTTTTTTCAAGAATTGTAAGCATGCCCATAATGCCATTGATCGGTGTCCTGATGTCATGAGACATGTTATTTAAAAAGGAAGTCTTAGCCTTATTGGCACTCTGTGCTTCTACAAGTGCATTTTGTAATTCCTGCTGTTTTTCTTCAAGCTCCTGATTCAGCTTCAACGCCTGTTCAGCAGACTTCTTGGATTTTTCTTCCGCACGTTTTGATTTTTTCAAAGAATCAAGAATTATACACAGGGCAACAAAAATAGAGATTCCAACTATGAGTGAGACAGCCAGTAAATTGTCCTGAATAAAATCCTTCGCTGTAACTTTCGTGAGGAAGCATTATACGAAACTACTGCACCTGAAAATTGAGTTGTAGGCATAGATGTCAGTGTTTTATTCAGAATGGACAAAAGAACCGGTTCTCCCTGCTGAATAGCAAATGGAACATCAGCTTCTTTTGTCAGGAAAACACTATGAAGCTTATTATTTTTCAAATAGTCTGAAACAGTACCTGAATTGCTTACAATACAATCCGTCTCCCCTTTCTGCATTGCTTTTACTGCTGCATCTGATGTTTCATATTCCACAACCTTCCATTGCGGATAATTGTATGAAAGATATGCTTTCAATGCAAAATCATCTTTTTCAACGGCAACTATATTCTCTTTATTTTCATCAAAAGAATCCTTTGCCGTAATTGCTGCCATATTGAGAGTCAATAGCGTATCCGACAAAGCAAATCCATTTGTTTCTGCAAAGTATGGATTCTGGTTTGCATGAAAAATCAGGTCTATTTTTCCATCCTGCAATGCCTGAAGCAGTTCACTTCTTGTATCATATCCATTTAATTCAAATTCCAGAGTCTGACCTTGCAGACAATTTTCTGCAAGATCCACATAATCTGTGATAACACCTGTCAATTTACCTGTTGATGAATCTACACTGCTGATACCTCCATCCTGATTCAGATACCCAATCCTGAGTGCACCATGCCGCCCAACCCACTCCCTTTCTTCTTTTGAAAGAAAGGAGCTGCTCTGTGCAGAAAGATAACGCCTGTAGAGATCATCTGTGTAAAATGGGTTGTCATCCTTGATTCTGCGCATAGCACTATCCAGTGCTTCTTTGATATCCGGACGTTCTGGATTTATAGCGAAATAGATTTCTGTCTCTCCAATACTTGTAAGCGGTGAAATATCCGATTCTTCAACGGGATTCTTCTACCGAAACGAAGCAGTCAATTTC
>ENA-OQAS01000028-OQAS01000028.1-human-gut-metagenome-genome-assembly--contig:-NODE-28-length-69351-cov-7.724850_pt1 | contig 69351 bp, 92 predicted proteins | sample MGYA00242733_ERZ504523 | MGnify/ENA primary metagenome ERZ504523 (study PRJEB26092, sample SAMD00036239) | human gut metagenome | host: Homo sapiens | study: EMG produced TPA metagenomics assembly of...
TGTTAGAGGGGATCACCTTGGCGCCACATAGCGGTGCTCTGCAATCAGATCCTGATGAGCGATAAACTTCTTCACTTCATCAATCGCCACCGCACGGTCAATGGTAGCCGCGGTACAGGCGTCCTCACACCGGCGGTTGCACACATGGCCGCAAACGGCAGGGAACGGATTTTCTTTTTGATCAGCGCCAGAGCGTCCTTGTAGCGACCCTGGGCTGCCAGCTTTAAGTACCCTGCACGGCAATATGGGCCGGACAAGCGGTCTTACAGGGCGCCGTGCCGGCGTCGTAGCAGTTGATCCGGTTCTTGTCCCGGTAATCCGGGCTCCACTTTTCCGGGCCCCACTTGATTTTATCCGGCAACTCTTGTCGGGGATAGGTCACCGTACCGCCGTCTTGGTGCACAGCTTTTGACCCAGCTTCACCGCACCGGCGGGGCAATACTCCACACACCGACCGCAAGCCACACACTGCGCCTTGTCCACCTTGGCAATGTACGCGGAGCGGGACATATTGGGCGTATTAAACAACTGAGAAGTCCGCAAGGCATTGCAAATATTCACATTGCAGTTGCAGATGGCAAAGATCTTGTTCTCACCGTCAATGTTGGTGATCTGGTGCACAAAGCCGTTGTCCTCGGCACGCTGCAAGATCTCCAGCACCTGATCGTAGGTCACATAATGGCCTTTGTTGGTCTCTACCAAATAGTCCGCCATATCGCCTACGCCGATGCACCAGTCCTCGGCATCATCGCCGCAGCCCTCGCCCAGCTTGGCGCGGCTCATACGGCAGGAGCAGGGACCGGCGGCATACTTGCCTCATATTTCTTCAACCAGTGGGAAATATGCTCCACATCGACAGATTGATTTTCCGTCTCAATGGCCTTTTCTACCGGGATCACATGCATACCGATACCGGCACCGCCGGGGGGCACCATGGCGGTGATCTTCTCCAGCGGTAAGAAGGTCATACGCTCAAAGAACTTGGCCAACTCCGGGTGGGCGTCGATCTGATCCTTTTTCATATTAAAGAACTCGGCGCTGCCGGGTACGAACATGGGCAGCACATACTGCTTGGTGCGGCTGGGGTTCTCCCAGTTATACTCCAACAGGCCAATGCTGCTCATCTCTTGCAGCAGCGGCTCCAGATATTTCTCGCTCTTGCCGGTGGCTTTTGCCACCTGGTCCAGGGTCATCGGCTTGCGTACCTTCATCTTCAGTGCGATCTCTGCCATCTCGTCCGTGACCACGCAGGCCAAGCCGTAATACTCCGGATCCTCTACCGTCACCTTGTGACCGATCCGGTCCGTAATTTTTTGACCTAATTTGAGGATCAATTCTCTCTCTTCAGCCATCGTCTTCGCCCTCCGTACTTATGCGTTCCAGTCCCGGACTTGCTGCCGCAGCCAATCACACACTGCATCCATACCCTCGCCGGTCTTGGCAGAGATAAAAAAGATCTTGGCCTGTGGGTTCAACTTTAAGATCCGCTCCTGTACTGCCTGATCGTCAAAGTCAAACACGCTCTTTGTGTCCATCTTGTTGATGAGCACCACATCGGACACGGTAAACATCAGCGGGTACTTTAGAGGCTTGTCGTCCCCCTCCGGCACAGACAGGATCATCATATTTTTGGCAGCGCCGGTGTCAACTCGGCAGGGCACACCAAATTGCCCACATTCTCCAAGAACACCAGATCCAGATCCGCCGTACCCAGGTTCTCCACCCCCTGACGGGTCATGCCCGCGTCCAGATGGCACATACCGCCGGTATGCAGCTGAATGGCACGCACCCCGGTCTCTGCAATGGTTTTGGCGTCCACATCCGAGTCAATGTCCGCTCCATTACACCGATGCGCATCTCCTGCTGCAAGCGGCCGATAATACCCCGCAGAGTGGTGGTCTTGCCGCTGCCCGGGGAGGACATCAGATTTACCAAAAAGGTCTTTTCTGCTTTCAGCTCGGCCCGAAGTTTCTCCGCCTCCCGGTCGTTACTCTCAAACACGCTTTTTTTGATCTCAATGACTTTATACGCTTCCATAAACACCTCTCCGTATTTCGCATATATTATGTATAATATAATATGAACGCCGAAGATTGTCAATCCATTCACAATGCCCCGGTGCTTTTTTGCCGTTTTGCCCACATTTGGCGGTTATTTTTTAGATAAAATGTTTTTGTTTTTGGATAGTTGGTTCGTGGTATGACCAGTTGCCAAAATAAAAATACGACAGACAACAAAAAGTGTCTGCCGCAATGTTTTCTATTTGCTTCCCGCCTTTTGCTCGCGGCGCCGCAGCAGCCGTTGCAGCCGCGGGCGGTTGTAACGCTGGAGGATCACCGGTATCAAATCCGCCACAGCCGCCAATACAGAGGTGATGAGAAACACCGGCAGGTTTGCCACCGGATCGTCGCAAAACAGACAAAACAACAGGGGCACAAAGCTCAGTGCCGCCATCACTTCGTGTGCCAGCTCGTTGCGGCACATCTGCATCACCACCGCTTGCAGATCGCCGTGCATATCGTATGGCTTATAGGAGGGCACCCGGTGCTTCCACCGCTTGACCCCCAGGTGGGCATACAACCCCGGCTCCCAGGGATGTGGGCGAAACCAGCGCCCTTGCGGGTTCACCGGCACCCGGTGGCGGCCGACGACCCAGCCCATGGCAAAGCGCATGGCCGTGTGATAAGTAAAGGTGCCGCATGTAATCGCCAGCGAAAAACAGACCGCATTATGGCTTTTTACATAAATCAGGGAAAAGCAAGCGGTGCATACTGCCAGCAAAGCTATGCACACACCGCCCCAAAAATCTACTTTTCTGTTCATATCCACACCCCCTCTACCGCCATTGTACCAAAGGCGGGCAAAAAGTGCAAGAGCGGTCCTGCCGCAGCAGAACCGCTCTTTATACTTTCAGCCACTTAGGCCACGCCCTCGCCCTCGGTAGCCACAACGGCCTTTACGCGCTCCTGGCCTTTCCACTCCTGGATCACCTGGGGGTGTGCAAAGATGCTGTCCATCTTCTTCAGGAAGGGGACCACATCGCCGAAGTCCAGCGCACGGTGGTCAAATACCACGGTGATGGGCAAGATCTGGCGAGCCTCAATGGTCTTGTTGCCGAACTTATCGGTGACCACCACCGGCTTATCCTGCACAGCGCCCAGGGCGAATGCGCACACCTGGGGCGCACAATCTCGATCAAGGTGCCGTAGCCGCTCTGTCCTCTGTACAGAGAGCCCAGGTTAGAAATGGTAACGGTGCCCTGCTCAATATCTTTCTTAGTCAGACGGTCTTTCTCCGGAATGCTGTAATAAGCTTTCTTGGCAGTGCGTGGAGCGTGTGCACCTTGTGCTTGCCGGTCTTAGAGCCGATCAGCGACTAACGGTCTGTTTTACTTTCCCCTGTTTCAGTCCGGTAATGGTGTTGTCCAGGGACACATCAAACATCACTTCGTTCAGGTTGGTGTTCTCTGCTCTGCGGGTCACATCGGCAATGTAATCGGTCATAGCCAGCAGGGATTTGTTCTGGAAGTCCCGCAGGTTGACGGTCATCATTCTGCCGTCCGGCAGCAGCATGGGCATAGAAATGTTAATGTCCTCAAAGGTCTTCAGCTCGCCGCGCACCAGCTTGCGGTTGTAGCTCAGGTGGCTGTTCATCACCGGTGCCGCTTTCAGCCCCTCAATGATGGCTTTCATCAAAACCGTATTCAGGGTGATCTTGGTTTTGCTGGTTGAGCGCAGTTTCTTAAACTCGGTCATCAGTCGGTTACATCCGCCTCATATATATAAGCCACATGGGGGATCTGCTCCCAGCTCTCGGTGGTCATATTGGCAACAATCTTTCTTTGAATGTCAAAGTGTTCGGTTCTTGTAATTTTCATACTTGTGCATCTCCTTTAGTCACGGTATTTTCAAAATGTATTGCGGAGATCCGCTGAGGGATCTTGCTGACTGTGTTGGTGTCCCGGGCTTTCCCCTGAGGACACTCTCATCATACCCATTTTGGTCGGTTGCGGCAACATACTCTGCTTTACATTTGAAAAAATCTTCGCAACTGGCGGTTGCATTTCCCTTGGTTGCGCCATATTTTCGCCTTTTTGCCAATATCTATTGACCGGAGCGGGCATTTTTGCGATAATACCCATAGAGGGGGCTTCGTATGATCGATACCATGGACAAACACAGCTGCGAGCTGTTTTTAGAGGATGCACTGGAGATTGGGCGCCGCCTGGTAGAAACCGGTGCCGAGGTCAAGCGAGTGGAGGACACCGTGCGGCGCATTTGCATCGCCTACGGCTTTACCGACTGCGAGATCTACGCCGTCACCAGCCTGATCGTGGCCACCATTCGGGACAAGGACGGCAATCACTACACCCAATCTGTGCGGGTGCAAAGTTACGGCACGGACCTGGGTCGGTTAGAGGAGCTGAATGCCTTCTCCCGCCGCATTTGCGCCCAGGCGCCGGATGTAGAGGACCTGACCCGGCAGATCCGCCAGTACAAAAAAGGCAAGCCCAAACCGGTGATCAAATGCCTGGCTATATGCTGGCTGCCGGCGGTTTCTCCGTCTTTTACGGCGGTGATCTGAAGGACGGGCTGGCCGCAGCCGCCATTGCCATTGTGATCTACCTGATGGATTATCATTGAAGCTGCGGCAGATCCACAATGTGATCTACACCTTTGTGGCCGGGTTCGTCTCCGGGCTGCTGGCGCTGGGGCTCACCCGCCTGGCTTAGGTCACCAGGCAGACAAAATTATGATCGGTGACATTATGTTGCTGATCCCCGGTCTGCTTTTAGTGAACGCCATTAAGGAGATGTTCAACCGAGATATTGTCACCGGGCTGTACAGACTGATCGAGCGGTGCTGGTGGCACTGGCCATTGCCGGAGGCTACGCTCTGGCGTTCCTGGTGATGGGAGGTGCAACGGTATGAAAGCAGCGCTCATTCAAATTCTCATGGGCGCCATCGGCACCCTGGGCTTTTCCATTTACTTCCGGGTCAGCGAACGCAACGTGGCGGCTGCCACCTTTGGCGGCGCCCTGGGCTGGGGTGTGTATCTGCTGTGCTTCCACCTGTGGGGCAATGTGTTTGCCGCCAATGTGGTGGCCACGGCAGTGGTGTACTTCTGGTCCGTAGCCATGGCACGGGTGCTTAAGGCGCCGTCCAATACTTACCTGATCCCGGGCATCATTCCCTTGCTGCCCGGCGGCCCGCTGTACTACACCATGGCCGGGCTGGTGGGCGGCGATCGCGCCCTGTTCACCAAGAACGGTACCACCACCATTTTGGTCACATTCGGTATGGTCACCGGCATGGTGGCAGCCGCTGTGGTGTTCTATTATATTCTCAAGCTGCAGGAGAAATGCAGCCGCAGATCCCCTGCGCCGCCGCAGGATTAAAAACAAACCGCAATATAAAAATTGCCCCTTACGGTTCAAACCGCAAGGGGCTTTTGTGTTGCTCGGATCAGTCCGCAGCAGGAGCCGCAGGCTGTTCTTGTTTGTCTTTATCGGCCGGCGAATCAAAGGTAAACGCACCGTCCTTATAGTCCACTGTCACCGTGCCGTGGATCTTATCCTCCAGCAGCAGTTCGGACAGCGGGTCCTCAATTTGGGTCTGAATGGCCCGGCGCAAAGGCCGCGCGCCATACACCTTATCAAAGCCCTTATCTGCCAGCGCATCTACCGCCGCGTCCGTAAAGGTGGCTTGCACATCCAGGTCTGCCAGGCGCTTATTCAGAGCCTTCAACATCCGGCGGGCGATCTCCTGAATGTCCTGCTTCTCCAGCTGGTTGAACACCACTATCTCATCCACACGGTTCAAAAACTCCGGCTTAAAGGTCTTTTTCAGTTCCTCCATCACCAGATCCTCAATGGTCTTGGCTGCGTCCTTGTCATCGCCAAAGCCCAAAGCCTGACGACTGTCGGTAATCTTAGACGCACCCACATTGGAGGTCATAATGATCACTGCGTGCTTAAAGCTGACCTTGCGGCCTTGGGAGTCGGTAAGCACACCGTCCTCCAGGATTTGCAGCAGCATATTAAACACATCCGGGTGGGCCTTTTCGATCTCATCAAACAGAACCACGCAGTAGGGCTTTCTGCGGACTTTCTCCGTCAGCTGGCCGCCTTCGTCAAAGCCCACATACCCGGGAGGCGCACCGATCAGTTTAGAGACCGTGTGCTTCTCCATATACTCGCTCATATCCAGCTTGATGATGGCGTTCTCGTCGCCAAACATCGCCTCGGCCAAAGTCTTACAAAGCTCCGTCTTACCCACGCCGGTGGGGCCAAGGAAGATAAAGGAGCCCATCGGACGCTTGGGGTTTTTCAGCCCCGCACGACCACGACGAATGGCGCGCGCCACCGCCGATACGGCCTTATCCTGACCCACGATCCGCTGGTGCAGGATCTTTTCCAGTTGCAGCAGCCGCTGGGACTCCTCCTTGGTGATCTGCTGTACCGGAATACCCGTCCAGCCGGACACCACGGCGGCAATATCCGCAGGGGTCACTTCTTTCACATCGTGGGAAGAAGTGTTCTTCCACTTCTCCTTTTCCTGATCCAGCAGGTCTTGCAAGCTCTTTTCCTTGTCTCGCAACTCTGCCGCCTGCTCAAAATTCTGGCTGCGCACGGCAGCGGTCTTTTCTGCCGCCAGGCGCTTGATCTCCGTTTCCATCTCTTTCAGGTTCGGCGGGGCTGTATAAGCGGCCAGGCGCACTTTAGAGCAGGCCTCGTCAATCAGGTCAATGGCCTTATCCGGCTGGAACCGATCGGCAATATACCGACTGCTCATCTTCACCGCGTTCTCAATAGCCGCATCGGTGATCTTCACCTTATGGTGGGCCTCGTACTTATCCCGCAGACCTTTCAGAATTTCCACGGTCTGCTCCTCGGTCGGCTCGCCCACGGTCACCGGCTGGAACCGGCGCTCCAAAGCGGCGTCCTTTTCAATATTCTTGCGGTACTCGTCAATGGTAGTGGCACCGATCACCTGGATCTCACCACGAGCCAAAGCGGGCTTTAAGATATTGGCGGCGTCCGTTGCGCCCTCGGCAGAACCGGCGCCCATCAAGGTGTGTACCTCGTCGATAAACAGAATGATGTTGCCGGCTTGCTTTACCTCGTCCATGGCCTTTTGAATCCGCTCCTCAAAGTCGCCACGGTACTTTGTGCCGGCCACCATAGAGGTCAGATCCAGCGCCACGATCTTTTTGCCTTCCAGCAGCTCAGGCACCTCGTGCTTGACGATCTTCAGCGCCAGCCCCTCGGCAATGGCTGTTTTACCACGCCCGGCTCACCGATGAGGCAGGGATTGTTCTTGCTGCGGCGGGACAAAATTTGAATGACCCGCTCAATTTCCTTTTCACGACCGATCACCGGGTCGATCTTTCCCGCCTCTGCCAGCGCGGTCAGGTCACGACCAAACTCGTCCAGCGTAGGCGTCTTGGTCTTGCCCTTTTTGCCGGCGGTCTTGCCGTCCGGCTGCGTCTCCTGACCGGAGAACAGCTGCTCCACCAGCACTTCCGGGCGCACGCCCAGTGCCAGCAGGAACTTGTAGCCATAAGAATCCGTTTCCTTAAGCAGTGCCAGCAACAGGTGCTCTGTGCCCACAAAGGAATGCATCATGCCACGAGCGATCTGAAACGCCAACTCCAACATACGCTTAAATCGAGGCGTAAAGTCGTCCGGGGTCAACCGGGTAGGCTCCCCCACGCCGATATTCTCCTTGATGAGCTTTTCCACATCTTCGGTCTGTACACCGCTTTCACGCAGCGCCTGGGCGCCTAAGCCGGCGTCTTCTTTCAAGATACCCAGCAGCAAGTGCTCGCTGCCGATATAGTTATGGCCCAACTCCTCTGCAGAGGTAATGGCCAGGTTGATCACATGGTTTGCTTTTTCGGTAAAATAGTTAAATCTATACATGGTAAATCCTCCTTTTTGCCTTGGCGCAAGAGGAAATCCCGCTCTCCTTTTTACGCCAAAGCCTGCCGCACCAGTCCGGCGCGGATCTTATCCACTGCGTCGGCAGTTACTTCTGCCCCGGCAGCGGCTGCAATGGTGGCGTTCTGCACCTTTTGGATCAGTTCGCTACATCGCTATATGTTTTGCTGCTTTCGCCAAGAGAAATACCCAGGCGCAGCAGCGACACCAGGTCAAAAAATTCGTCCTGGTTCAAAGTACGAGCCATTTGCAGCGTGCCCATAGCTCGGTAAATACGATCCAAAAAGGCGTCTTGCTGTTGCAGCTGCTGACGCAGATTGCGCTCCTGGCGCACGATTTGGTCGCAAATGGCATTTACATTATCAATGGCCGCTTTCTCGGTAATGCCCAGTGTTACCTGGTTCGTCAGCCGATAAAAGCTGCCGTGACCGTCATAAAGAGGTTGCAGCGACAGTCCCAGCTTGCCGATCATCACCGTCAGCTGGTCAATGAGCCTTGACCTGCCAGTGCCGGCAGATGCAAATCCAGCATGGCCTGCATACCGGTGCCCAAATTGGTAGGCACAGCTGTTAAAAAGCCCAGCCGCTCATCAAAAGCAATGGGTAACCGCTCCAGCAGGGCGTCGTCCAGTTTATCCGCCTTGGCGTAAGCGCCCTCCAGGTCCTGCCCGGCAGCACGCACCTGTAAGCGAATATGATCCTCCTCGCAAAGCATCACGCTGGCGCTGCCGTCCTTGCTGAGCAAAAAGGCGCTTTGATCCTTTTGCCGGGCAAAGCGACGGCTGATCAGCTGTTGCTCCGCATAGCATACGCCTGCGCCGAAGACACGGCGCTCAGATCCACCAGATCGAACTCCCCTGCATAGGGAGAATTCTTCACGGCGGCAAAGATTTTCTTCACCGTGTTTCTGCGGATCTCGTTGTTCATACGAATGGGAAAGGGGGCGTCTGCCAAATTGCGGGCCAGGCGCACGGTAGCACCCACCACTACATCTGAATTTTTGCCCTCGCCGCTGTACCACTTATTCATCTTTATTCCTCCGGCTTTAGCTCTTTGATTTGGTCACGCAGCACCGCTGCGTCCTCGTAGCGCTGCTCCTGCACCGCCTTGTCCAGTTCCGCCTGCAAGCGTTCCCGCTCACTTTGGGGCTTCTCTGCTGCCGGTTCTTTCGCCTTGGCGTTGTTCACCGGTTCCTTTTCCTCCGTGTAAGAAATATTCTTGCCAATATGGCGGGTGGCACCGTGGATTTTGCGAATGCTGGGTTCCAGTTTGTCTGCAAACCGGTCGTAGCAGTGGGCGCAACCCACATTGCCGGTGTTGATAATATCGTTAAAGGTGGAACCGCAGTAGTCGCAGCGATCCACGCCTGTCAAGCGTTCATGGCTGCCAGCCCGGCCCCTAGGAAGTTGCCGAAGAAACTGCCCTCAAACATAGAGCCAAGACCCATATTGCTGTGCATGGCTCCAAGACGCCTAACTTCTCGGCACAATCCCGACACAGGTGCATCTCGGTCACCTTGCCGTTGATATTCTGTTTAATATAAGTGGTTGCCTCGTTTTGATTGCAATGTTCACAACGCATAACAAATAACCTCCTAATTGATGTATGCAAGCAGCATTTGTTTAAATTGACGGGCCCGTATCTGGTCCAGCGCCTGCTCGTCTACGCCGTGCTGGTTCCACCCGGTGAGCGCCGACTCCATGATCTTGGCGCTGCGGGTGTCCATCAAGCCCTGGTAGTGCAGGTTGTACAGGTGGGCCTTGGCCGTCCTTTCATCTATGGCAGGACCAATGGAATTGATCAGCGCCATCAGCGCCTGGTTCTTGCTGTCGGCACGGGTAATGAGAATACACCCGCCGCCGCCACGCCTGGACTCAATACGGTAGCCCTGCTCCGGTGTAAACCGGGAGGTGATCACATAATTGATCTGGCTGGGCACACAGCCCACCCGCGCCGCCAGGTCGTTGCGCTGGATCTGAACGGTGGATTTGTTGTCATCAAACATATCAAGAATCATATCTGCGATCACATCACTGATCTTCATTTTCCAATCACTTCCTATCTAATGAAGGTGGAAAGCCCGGCGAGAGGGATACAGGAGCCGTTGTTGATCTTGCACTCGTTCACACTCTGACTTTGACTTTCTTTGACCTTCTGCCATCATAGTAGCACAAAGGTCAGAGAAAGTCAAGAACTTTTTTGACTTTTTTTGACCTTCCCGGAGAGTATGCCCGATTTTCGGCTTGGTTATGCGGAATTTTAGCATAAATATTTTTTTGACTTTCACTGTCTTTGGCAAAAACGCGTGCAAAAAAGCGCCGATCTTTGACCATCGGCGCTATGGGTGCTCCCCTATTTTTTTGATCTTATTATGTACGGCAAGGCATGCCGTGCACACCTTGCGCCGACCGGATAATCAGCAGCCGCAGCCACAGTCATTACCGCAGCCGCAGTTACCGAAACCGCCGCAGAGCAACAGGATGATAATCAAAATCACGATCCAGGAAGATCCGCAGCCGCAACCGTTATTGCAACCACAACCCATAACCGTAGTACCTCCTTTCGCCTTTCTAAACCATACTATGAAAGACGGCAAAAGGTGTGACAAAGGGCGCAGAAAAGCCGCACACATTCCCTACGCGGCGCCTCTGCGCCCTACGCTCACTTTAATTATACAATACCGCCGTTGACCCCCAACACCTGGCCGGTCACATACGGACTCTCTGCCAGGTACAGCACGGCCTCTGCCACCTCCCGGGGTGTGCCCAGTCGACCCATAGGCACCTCGGCCTCCAGTTCTGCTCGGTCAAAGCAGGCATTCATACGGGTGTCAATGATTCCCGGCGCCACACAGTTGACGGCAATGCCTCCGGCGCCAGCTCCTGGGCCAGCGCCCGGGTAAAGCCGATAACCCCGGCCTTGCTCATGGAATACACCGTTTCGCAAGAGGCGCCCACCTGCCCCCACATGGAGGACACATTTACAATGGCGCCGCTGTGGCGGCGCAGCATATCCACCGCTGCCGCCCGGCTACACAGGAACACGCCCTTGCAGTTGACCCCCATTAGAGCGTCATAATCCTCCGGCGTGGTATCCTGAATTTGGCGAATCAAACTGATCCCGGCGTTATTCACCAGCACATCCACCGTGCCCACCGCGGCAAACAACCGTTCCACCGCCGCCGGATCCGTAATATCGCAAGGGATCGGCGTCACTCCCGGCAGCTCCGCCGCCGTTTGGTGCACCGTCACAAACACGCGGTAGCCCCGTTCCAAAAACACCTGCGCCGTAGCCGCACCAATGCCGGTAGCGCCGCCGGTTATTAAAACTTGTTTCATACAATCACCGTCCCCAGTTTAGCACAAACGGTTGTATTTTTCAACGCAATCCGATATAATAAGGGAGAGAACCAACGGAAAAGGTGATTTTGTATATGGAAAAAGCATTTTATACTATCTCCCTTTATGTGGACGAGGACGAGAACCTAATCGGCATTCCCTGCGGCGAGAGCGACAAGTACGGCATAGCGGATATTGATAAGGTGCATCTGCTGAAAGCTCCGTACAGCGAGGAACGGCTGGAGCAGTTTATTGAGGAAGTGATCGACTCCTGCTACTCCAAAAAGCACAATGACCAGAGCGACCTGTCCACCATTGAGAAATATACCAAGAAAAAGGGCTTTGTTAACGCCACAGCGGACTACACCCTGATCTCTATTGTAAAGACCGCGGAGAATTATAGTCTAATGCCCACCTTTAACGACTTTGAGCGGGGTCCGGTGGTGATCGACGACGACGAGCACATTTTGCCCAACCCCTACTCTGCCGGCGAACTGGCCCAGGTGATCAACGGCTATATCCAGGTGTATGTTAAGGCCAACATGTTCTATAAAGAACAGCAGGAACTGGAAAACGAAAAGAAAAATTAAGAATATCAAGCGCCGCCCCTGTTGCTACCATGCAGCATAGGGGCGGTTTTGTTTTATCCGCCTTTTCACACCTTATAAAGCGCAATCAAAACAAAAAAGCGGCACCCCGTAAAGAGGTGCCGCAAGGCGTTTAGAAAATTAAGAGGCCAGGTCGCCCACGATCATCATGTATTCGCCGATCATGGCGCCGAACTCCGGCGCACCCTCCATGATGAGTTGCTTATCCTTGGTCATCTGGAGCATATCGCCGGTGCCAAGCAGGATCATCAGCGCGTGCTGGGCGGTGTCGAACTTCATGCAGAAGAACGGCTTGGAGCGCTTATACTCCCCACGGCCGGCACGGGACTTGCCTGCCTTAATGCGCAGGTAAGCGGTGCACTCCGGGTGACCCTCCACAGCCCACTGGTACACCCGGTCCGGGCTCTTGGAAGTCCATTCCCGAATGGCCGGGTGACCCATTTTGTTCAACTGGCTGATACCGGAGGACAGCAAATAAAAATACAGCTTGGTCAGCAGCAGACATAGCTGCTCATCTTCCGGCGGTTCCTTAATACCCAGCAGAGAACTCATCTTCAGCAGTACCATCATAAATTTGATAAACTTACCAAAGCTCTTGATCTTCATCTTGGGCAGGGCGCTCATATTGCCCTTAAAAAACGCATTCATCTTCTCCATAGAAGAGAACTGCAATTCGGCGTCAATCTTCTGCTGCCCCAAGTACTCACCCAGTTTGACCGTCCACTCTCCATCCTCGATGATAAAGTGGATCGCCTCTTTGTCCTGTGCGTTAGCATAGCAGAAACCTGGTACACGGCGTTGACGCCCTCAAATTTCTTCTTCAGCTCCGGCACATCGTTGGCGATGGTCTTCAGCAGCGGCAAGGCGCCGGTCATAAACACCTTGTTGGTGTAGCGTGTGGTATCACTTGCCATACTGGCACATCCTTTCTTGATTTTGAAGTTTTAACATCTGTGCGCGAATTAGAATTCGTCGTCCCAAGCGTCTTCCGCTTCAAAATCGGCGTGCATCACTTCGGCAATGGTGTCGGCAATGCCGTTGGCGTCGATCTTTGCAAGAGACATCAGGTCCTCGTGCAGACCGATGGTGGAGAATTCATCCTGATGGCCCAGCATCCGCATGACGCAGGCCTTGCCGCTCTTGGCAACCACCTCAGCAACAGCGGTACCCAAACCGCCCATCACGGTGTGATCCTCTACGGTGATAATCCGGCGCGTGTCCATAATGGCGGACATCACAGCTTCTTCATCCAGAGGCTTAATGGTATGCATATTCAGCACACGCACCTTCAGTCCGGCGTCAGCCGCTGCCATCTGGGCAGCCTGCATGGCCTGATACACGCAGGAGCCGCAGGCAATCACGGTAATATCTGTGCCCTCGTTCATTACCTTGGCCTTGCCCACCTCAAAGGTGCACTCCTCCAGCTTGGGATAAACGATCTGGTCAAAGCCGCGGTTGATACGAATATAAACCGGACCGGGATAGCTGTACGCTGCCTTAACCGCGTGATACGTCTCTGCGCCGTCGCAGGGGCAGATCACGGTCATGTGGGGCAGAGAGCGCATGCACGCCATATCGATCAAAGCATGGTGGGTAGAGCCCGCCTGACCGAATGAAGTACCTGCATGGGTAGCAATAATCTTAACCGGCACATTCTGATAGCAAATATCCGTATGCACCTGATCCAAGGAGCGGGCAGAAGCAAAAATAGCAAAGGTAGAGGCAAAGGGGATCAGCCCGTTCTGCGCCAGCCCGGCTGCCACGCCAAACATATTCTGCTCTGCAATACCCACATTGAAGAAACGATCCGGGAACTTCTCACCAAACATACCGATCTTGGTGGATTTGCCCAGGTCAGCGGTCAGCGCCACCACTTCCGGGTGCTCCGCACCCAGCTCGCACAGCGCCTTGCCGTAGTATTCCGCCGTAGAGAGGGCGGTGGTCTCCGTCATTGTATAAGTCATTCCGCTTGCCATGGCTTAGCCCTCCTTTTCCGCACGCTCGCAGCGTTTCTTGTAATACTTATCCAGGCTCTCGTAGCAAGCCTTCTCTTTTGCCTCGTCCAGTGCGCCGTAATGCCAGTGGTAATCATCCTCCATAAAGTCGATACCGGCGCCCTTAAAGGTATCCATCACGATACAATAGGGCTGGTCGCCGCCGTTTTTGTGATTGGCGATGGCGTCCTCAATGGCATCGTTAAGCTCTTTCATATTCTGGCCGTCTACGCGCTTTACCTTAAAGCCAAAGGCTCGAACTTCTTATCCAGCGGCTCCACTTTCATCTCATCGTCCACGCGGCCGTCGATCATGCACTTGTTGTTATCCACAAGCACCACCACATTGGACAGCTTAAACTGAGCAGCGGTCATGGCAGCCTCCCAGTTGGAGCCCTCATTCAGCTCGCCGTCACCGGTAAGGCAATAGACCATATAGTCCTGACCCTTTACGCGGCCTGCCAGGGCAAAGCCATCTGCCAGGGAAAGGCCGTGACCCAAAGAGCCGGAAGAGCAATCGATGCCCTTGATCTTGTTCTTATCCAGGTGCATACCAAACTTGGAACCGGTCAGGTTAAAGTTGTGCAGCCCCTCTACCGGCATAAAGCCGTAGTCACAGATCACCGGGCCGTAACCCACAGCCACATGCCCCTTGGAGAGCACAAAGCGATCTCTGTCCTCCATGTCCGGGTTGTTTACATCCAGCTTCATAAAGCGGTGATAGAGAATGGTCATGCGTCCATGGCACTCATGCGCCGCCGATGTGGCCGGAGCCGCCCCAAACGGTGGTCTGCACGGTCAGTCGTCTTAACTCGTCCGCCTTTTTCTCCAGGCGGAGCCACTCGGCTTTGTCAAATGGCTTAAAATCAGCAGGCATTCAAAGTCCTCCCTTTCTGTTGTTGCCGGGGCCGTGCCCCCTTGCACAGACCCGGCAAAAATGATTGGTTTATTTCACTAATCCCGGGATCTCCGGATGATTGGCAGCCACAACGCCGAAGGCGTCCTCGGCAATGTCGATGGCCAGCTTAATATCGTCCTGGGTAACCGCGGCATTCATAAAGTGATTGTGGTGAGACGCCAGGAACAGCCCGCGGCTGACGCACTCGGCGATCCACTCCTGGTGGAGCATCAGGCTTTCATCGTTGGCAACGCGCAGATAGAACAGCGCCGGCTCGCCGGACACCACCAGGTCGAAGCCGTGCTGCTTACCGGCAGCCACAAAGCCGTCCGTCAGCTGGGTGCCCATTTCCCGGAACATCTTAGGCGTGTTGAGCTTCTTCATCTTAGGAATACAAGCCAGGCAGGCGGCGAACGGTTCGGCGCTCATCCAGTAAGAGCCGGTATACACCACGGAAGAAGCGGTATTCTTCATATGCTCCTGACCGCAAACAGCAGACATATTGTAACCGTTGGCCAGGGCTTTACAGAAGCAGATCAAGTCTGCCTTAATGCCGTAGTAATGGTCGGAACCGGCCAGATCCAAACGGAAGCCGGTACGCACATCGTCAAAAATCAGCACCATACCGTGGTCGTCGCAGAACTTACGAACCGCTTTCCACTGCTCCGGCGTGGCGCACACATTGTCCTTAAAGTTGCCGTGGTCATAAGGCTGGGCAATCAAGCCGGCAAAGTCGCCGCCTGCCTCGTCATAGGCCTTCTGCATAGCGTCCAGGTCAAACCAGGGCACCACCACATTGTTCTCTACTTCCTCCGGCAAAATGCCCGGGTAGTCCACCTTTTGGGCCCACTGGAAATCGCCGTGGTAATAGCCCTTAAAGAACATCATCTTCTTTTTGCCGTGTGCGCACGGGCACACATCACGGAGAAAGTGGTGGCGTCGGAGCCGTTCTTCATAAAGAACGCCCAATCAGCGGTGTTCACGGTGTCGATCAGCAACTCGGCGCACTCTACCATTTTGTAAGAGGGAGAAGTGGTGCAGTTGCCGGTCTTTAACTGCTCCATGGCAGCGGCGTCCACATCGTCATCGCAATAGCCCAGCACATTGGGCCGTAAGCGCACATAAAGTCCAAATACTTGTTGCCGTCTACATCCCAAAAATAGGTGCCCTTGGCCTTTTGGGACATCAGCGGCCACTTGGTAATGGGCAGGAACAGGCCCTCGCTGGGGCCCAAGTGCCCGTATACGCCGGAGGGAATGGCGTTCAGCGCCCGATTAAACCACTCCTGGCTTTTTTCATGCTTATATTCAGGAAATTTACTCATTCTAAAAGACCTCCTTAACCCAGATATACCGCAACTCTGTCCAAAACGCGGTTGATATTATCCACCATAGAAATCATACCCGCCATATAAATATGACCGGCGCACAGCTCTGCCATGGTGGAGGCGGTGCCGTTAAACAGACCGTTTGCCAAATCAATGGTGGCAAACTCCATCACCGCCCGGGGAGACTGGGCCTTTTCTTTGATGGTGCGGAATGTGTGGTTATTGACCCGAATGGTGGCGTAGCACACATCCTTAATACCCATAGACACATCACCGTCTACCGTATAAAGCGCGGACTGCTTGGACACGCTGTCCGTATTGGCAAGGGCAGAGATGGCTCCGGCAATGGTGTAGAAAGTCAAAACGGTGGACTCCTCAAAAAACGCTCTGTCCTTTAAGTCCGCCTCACTGGGCATCAGCAGCTGAGTCAGCCGATTGGTGAGCTTGGTAAACGGACCCAGCAGGAAAGAGAGCACCTGTACGGCACCCTTTACCGGCACGCCGGGCTTAGAATCGTCGATCAGCGCATTAAACTTCTCCGGGCTGGCAAAATTCATTTTGCAAGTGCAGCCGTAAGTGCCCTCGCTCATTTTGCAGCCGTCCTGGGTGAAGTTGAATGTGCAGCAGGGGCCGTCCGTCACATCAAAGCAGATGGACACCGGCTTTTTCAGCTCACGGAGCACGGCCTTGGCCTCGTCGTCGATCTGGCACAAGTTCTCCAGCGTAGCGAGCACGCCGTACATGTTCACATAAGCCATTGCTTTTGCTTCTTTCAAAATAATTCCTCCTCGTGTTTTGCCTGCGATAGGCAGAGTTCTTGCAGGGGTTGCACAGGGCACCGCCGGGTGACAGAGATCATTGTACAAAAAATGACACGCCGCCCGCCCTCTCAGGGCGTATCGGCAATCCGGTATATACGCACTTATTACATACATATATACAATGCAAGTTTATTATAACACACATTTTATAGGCAGGTCAACGGCAAACCACCCAAAAATATGTTTACAAATTGGTGAAATTGACCATATTTCCAAATGAAAAAATAAAAGAGCGCGCGCCGGTGCTGCCGGTGTGCGCCCTTGCACATTTTTATTTCAGCAAAAAGCCGATCTTCTTCATAGCCTTATCCAGTGTGCGCTGGCTGACCCGCTGGGCCAAGTCCGCGCCCTTGGTCCAACATGCCTGCAAATAGGACTTATCCTGCATAAACTGATTAAAGCGCTGCTGCACCGGCTCCAGCTCAGCGATCACCGCCTCGCCCACAGCGGTCTTAAAGTCGCCGTAGCCCTTACCGGCAAACTCCTGTTCGATGGCCTCCATCGTCTTGCCGGTCACGGCGGCGTAAATGGTCATCAGGTTGTTGATGCCGTCCTTACCCTCGCCGTAGTGCACACTCATCTCGCTGTCTGTCACCGCAGAACGGAACTTTTTCATAATAACGCCGGGCTCGTCCGTCAGGTACACTGTGCCCTTGGGGTTGGGGTCGGACTTACTCATCTTGCGGGTGGATCTTGCAGGCTCATCACCCGGGCGCCGCTCTTGGGAATGTAGCTTCCGGCACGGTAAACACCTTGCCGTAAATACCGTTAAAGCGTTCTGCAATATCCCTTGCAATTTCCAAATGCTGCTTTTGGTCCGCACCTACCGGCACAATATCCGACTGGTACAGCAAAATATCCGCCGCCATCAGGCAAGGATAGGTAAACAGCCCGGCATTCACATTGTCTGCGTGCTGCTTGGACTTATCCTTAAACTGGGTCATACGGGACAGCTCGCCAAACTGGGTGTAGCAGTTCAGCAGCCAGCCAGCTGGGAATGGGTGGCACATGGGACTGGATAAACACAATACCCTTGTCCGGATCCAGACCCAAAGCCAACAGCATAGCGTACAGCTCCGTGGTCTGTCGCCGCAGCTTTTGCGGGTCCTGGCGCACGGTAATGGAATGCAGGTCTGCCACGCCGTAAATGGTGTCATATTCTTCTTGAAAGGCGCTCCAGCCCTTCATCGCCCCCAGGTAATTGCCCAAGGTGGGAATGGAGGTGGGCTGAATCAGCGACAGGCTGCGCTTTTTCCGTTCTACTTTTACTTCTTCAGACATAATCTTTGCTCCTTTATTTGCTGCGCAGATCGGCAGCCACTTCACCCAATCGGTGCACACCGGCCACAATGGCCTGGTCGGACGGGGTGGAAAAATTCAGCCGAATATGGTGGCTGACTGCCTTGTCGTCCATCATAAAGGCGTTGCCGGGCACCACAGCCACCTGTTTGGCAATGGCACGCTTACAAAAGTCCAACATATCCACATCGCCGGGCAGCTTGCACCAAATGAACAGACCGCCCTGGGGCCGCACATACTCTACAAAATCGCCCAGATCACTGTCAATGCAGTTGCACATCAGCTCCAGCTTTTTGCGGTAAATGCCGCGGATCTTCTCAATATGGGCATCCACATCATACTGCCGGAACCACTGATACACGATCATCTGATTCAGCATAGCGGTATGCACATCCTCCGCCTGCTTGCCCACGGTCATCTTGGCCAGCACCGGCTTGGGGCCTACGCAGTAGCTACCCGCAAACCGGGGGACAAAATCTTGGAGAAGGAACCAGCATAGATCACAATGCCGTCCGTATCCATACTCTTAATGGTGGGCAGTGGCTCACCGGCCACCCGCAAATCGCCATAAGGGTTGTCCTCCAGGATCAGCACACCATACTGCTTGGCAAGGGCGTACACCTGCTGCCGTTTCTCCAGGCTCATGGTGGCGCCGGAGGGGTTTTGGAAATTGGGAATGGTGTAGATAAATCGGGCGCCCGGGTTCTCCTGCAACACCCGCTCCAAAGCGGCGGTGTCCATACCGTCTGCCTCCATAGGCACACCGGCCAGCTTACAACCGTAGGAGCGGAAGCAGTTCAGCGAGCCAATAAAGGACGGTTCCTCGCAGATCGCCGTGTCGCCCTCGTTGCACAGCACCTTGGTAACCAGGTCCATAATTTGGGTCGCGCCGCTGACGATCAGCAGATCGTCCCCGTCGGTACCGATCTTTTCTCGCCGGGCAAGCCAGTCCCGCACCGTGTCCCGCAGGGGCTGATACCCCTCGGACACGCCGTACTGCAAGGCGTCAATGGGCGTTTTTTGCAGAATATCAGCGGTAATGGCCCGTACCTCGTCCACCGGAAAAGCGTCCGGCGCCGGGTTGCCCGCTGCCAGCGGAATAATGGCCGGGTCAGCGGTAGCCTTTAAGATCTCTCGAATGGCGCTGGGTTGCAGTGCGGAGATCTTGTTTGAAAATGTGTATTCCATTAAGAATCGCTGTCCTTCTTTTGCAGCAAAGTCAGCACAAAGTTGGCTAAGATGGCTGCGTTATTATTCTTGGTATTCTCCACATATTTGGACTGAAACGCATAAAGAGCGTCATAATCATAAGCCGCTGCGCGCAGGCTGTCTGCCAGCGCATCCGCGTCTGTAAAGGTGGCAGCAGGCATCTCCTGTTGCAAATCCACATTCAGCCCCCGATCCCGCATATACAGATCATAATCCGGCACAAAGAAATACAGGGGTTTCATTAAGAGGGATGCCTCAAAGGCGCAGGCGGAATAGTCCGTTACAATGGCGTCTGCCAACTGCATCAATTCATAGGTGGAGTAGTTGCCGTGGATACTGAATTCCGGATCCGGCTTTACCTTGCTCAGCGGGTGGGTATGCACCACCAACCGGTAGGTCTCCTGCTCCGCAAAGGCCAATTTCAGCTCCTGGGCCACATAGGCCTCTCGATCTCGGAAAGTGGGCAGATACAGCACCAACCGCCGGTCACTGAGGCCCGGGTTCTCTGCATAAAAGCGCTGAGCCAGCCCCTCTTTGGGAGTCACAATATCGTCCACCCGAGGCAGGGAGCAAATTTTGATCTTCTCCGCCGGGCAGCCAAAGGCTTCCATATAAAACCGAGCGGTGGCTGCCGAGGGGCACAACACATAGTCGTAACCTCGGTGCATGTGCATGGCGTGGCTCAAGCGGCGTCCCGCCCCTCCTTGGTGCCCAGGGATTGCAAACCGAATTTCTTAACAGCCCCCAGTGCGTGCCACATCTGCACCACCTGCACGCCGGCTTTATGCCGCAGGCAGGACACGGCGATGGAGTAAGTGTCTACGATCACCACTTTGGAGGAAGCCAGGGCTTTCATATCCCCCACCAAATGGCCGAAATAGCGAAGCTGCCGGCAAAGCCATCCTCCATCATTTGCAGCCGAAACACCTGGCGGGTGCCGGGGGCTTTCTCCTCTATGGCCTGTTCCAGCAGCTGCATATCCAGACTCTTCTCGTTGCTTTGGCGAGAGAGATAGACCACCTGATCCTGCACCTTACAAAAGGCTTTCAGCGGCAGATAAATCAGCTGCAGCAGCGCCTGAAACAGATAAACAAACAGAATTTTCATAAAATTTTACGCATAGAGCGGGTATTTTTTGCAGATTTCTGCCACGCCCGCTGCAATGTTCTCTTTTTGATTATCAAAGTCCGTGATGGCCAGGTAAATATACTCGGCGATCTTGTCCATATCCTCCGTATTCAGTCCACGCGTGGTGGCTGCCGGGGTACCGATCCGCACACCGGAGGTGATAAAGGGAGACAGGGGCTCGTTGGGCACGGTGTTCTTATTCAGGGTGATATGCACCTCGTCCAGCCGGTGCTCCAGCTCCTTGCCGGTCACATCGGTGCCAATCAGGCTCAGCAGACACAGGTGGTTATCCGTGCCGCCGGACACCAGGTTCAGCCCACGGTCGGTAAGTCCCTTCGCCAGTGCTTTGGCATTGTCGATCACCCGCTGCTGGTAGGCTTTGAATTCCGGCTTCAGCGCCTCGCCAAAGCACACGCCTTGGCGGCAATAATGTGCATCAGCGGGCCACCCTGGGTACCGGGGAACACGGCGGAATTCAGCTTTTGATCAAATAGGGATTGTTGCACAGGATCAGGCCGCCCCGAGGACCGCGCAGGGTCTTATGGGTAGTGGTCGTCACCACATCGGCGCAAGGCACCGGGCTTTGGTGCAGACCCGCTGCCACCAAGCCGGCAATGTGGGCCATATCCACCATGAACATAGCGCCGTTGGCATGGGCAATATCCGCCATGGTCTGGAAATCAATCTCCCGGGGATAGGCGGAGGCACCGGCCACAATCAACTTGGGCTTCACTTTATTCACCTGCTTGGCAAATGCCGCATAGTCAATAAAGCCCTCGTCATTGACACCGTAGGGTACAAAGTTAAAATACTTGCCGCTGATGTTCACGGGAGAGCCGTGTGTCAGGTGGCCGCCGTTGTCCAGCGCCATACCCATCACCGTGTCACCCGGCTTCAGCAAAGCAAAATAGACAGCCGTGTTGGCCTGGGCACCGGAGTGGGGCTGCACATTGGCATACTTGGCACCAAACAGTTTGCAGGCGCGCTCAATGGCGATCTTTTCCACCACATCCACATACTGGCAGCCGCCGTAGTAGCGCTTGCCGGGCAGACCTCGGCATATTTGTTGGTGAGCACAGAGCCCATGGCCGCCATCACAGCGGGAGACACCAGGTTCTCCGATGCGATCAGCTCAATATTATCCCGCTGGCGTTGCAGCTCCTGATTCATTGCCGCAGCAACTTCCGGGTCCGCACCTGCCACCTGGGCAATGGAATCATAGTAATCCGAATACATATAATCGTCCTCCGTTCTTTGTTTTTGCTTAGAACTTATACGCATTATCATACCATATTTTAGCAGCATATACAACAGAAAGTTGCGATTTTGACTGGGAAGTGACCCGCTCGGCGGCTGAATGCGGATTTTGCACTTGATATTGGCGGGGCTTTGTGGTAAAATTGACGGGTATTTTAGACTAAGACTGAAGGAGTGATTGGATGAGCGGACATTCCAAATGGAGCACCATTAAGCGCAAAAAGGCGCCAACGACGCCGCCAGAGCCAAGGTCTTTACCAAGATCGGGCGCGAACTGGCCGTTGCCGTAAAGCAGGGCGGCCCGGACCCCAGTGTAAACACCAAGTTAAAGGACATTATCGCCAAGGCCAAGCAGAATAATGTGCCCGGCGACAATATTGATCGAATGCTCAAGAAGGCGGCCGGCGAGACGGACACTGCCAACTATGAGGAGATCATTTATGAGGGCTACGGTCCCAGCGGCGTGGCGTGGTGTAGAGGCCCTGACCGACAACCGCAACCGCACCGCCGGTGAGGTTCGCCATTACTTTGATAAGGCCGGCGGCAATATGGGCACCCAGGTTCCGTGACCTTTATGTTCAACCGCCAGGGAGTCATCGTCATTGAGCGCGAGGATGTGGACGAGGATCAGCTGATGGAGGACGCACTGGAGGCCGGTGCTGCCGACTTCTTGACTGATGATACGGATATTTTTGAAATTCGCACCGAGCCCAACGATGTGGGTGCCGTGCGGGACGAGCTGGAGGGCAAGGGCTACAAGATCCTTTCCTCTGAGCCGGCGTATATCCCCACCACCTACACCCGCCTGGAAAGCCAGGACGATATGATGAAGATGGCCCGGATGATCGAGATGTTCGAGGACAACGACGATGTGCAAAACATTTGGCACAACTGGGAGAACGAGGACGAATACGAGGCTAAAGCCGAATAAAAATGACAAAAAGAGTTCCCTAATCAAAGGGAACTCTTTTTTTGTTTTAGGAAGCACATTCTTGTTGCGTACAGATACTATCGTTCCGAATGAAAGGCCGCACCAAATCACGCCGCCGGGCTTAAAGGGTCTTGCGCATATAGTCCGGTCGGTATTCCACATAACCATGCTTGGGATAAAAATAGCGGGACTCGAAATAGCTGCTTTTCTCGCCCAAATGCAGTTTCATCACCGTTCTGCGTGGGCTTGGCAAAGTCCTCTGCCACCTGCAAAAGCTGGGAGCCAAGCCCCGACGCTTCAAATCGGCTTTCACATACAAGCGGTGGATCACCGCCTCGCCGTCAGGCAGCAAATTGCACCCCACGGAGCCGACCACCCGGTCCCGCTCGTCCAGCATGATCCAAAAGCAGTCACCCTTGCTAAAATAAGCCCCGTCCAGATCCAAAAGGTCCCCATTGAGCGTAGGCACCCGGCCTAAAGCATCCTTGGCTGCCAACACCATAAAGATCAGATCATCACGGTATTTGGGCGTATAAACGATGATTTTCATGCTTACCCTTTCTAAAAAACCCGGCACAAGTGAGAAACTGCGCCGGGTATGTTGCGTATAGCTACGCCGTATTTTCTTTATCTATGCACCGGGGGCGGCAGATCCGGCGGATCGTTGCGGTCTGCGGAGCCGGAGGTCTGCATTTCCTCGTACTGGCGCATTTTCTCTGCCCGGCGCTTTTTCTTCAGCCGGGCGTTACGGATAAACAGGTACAGATACACCAGCACAAACAGCACGGCAGCGCCAGTACAATCCGTACCACCGTCAAGGAGAAAAACGCTTTAACGGCGTTGAGAATTTTTAAGAATGTGGACAGCTCCACCCGGTTGGCAGCCACCAGCTGCACCGTTGCCACCACCTGGTCTGCGTAGACGATCTCCGCCTTGCAGATCTTCTGTCCTTTTTCCACCGGGGCCTGCACGCTCTCCGGCTTATCCACCGCCCGAATGATCACGGCGGATTTGTCCAGCCCGGCGGGCACGATGGTGTTTACATCTTTCTCTGCCATCAGCTGCACCGCGTCGGCGTCCTTGCCGTTTTCTACCGGCACTTCGTCGATCACATCATTTGCGCTGACCAAGGTGGTATATTTCAGTGAGTCAAAGGCCCAGTCAAACAAGGACGCGGCGTCAATAAACGAGCATTTCTCCACATAGCCGTCGTTGTTATAGTCGATCACCGGTGCGCCCAACACCACAGCCAAATAGTTGTAGCCGTCCTTGGATGCCTTAGTGATCACGCAGTAGCCCGCCTCCTCGGTGGAGCCGGTCTTGATGCCGCTGGCGTACTCGTAATAGTAAGACACATAGCCGCTTTGCAGCATTAAGTTGGTGTGGGTAAAGGTAGTATTCTTGTACTTGTACTGCACGGTGGTGCTGATTCTCTCAAAGGTGTCATTTTGCAGCGCCTTTAAGGTGATCTTCGCCAGATCGGCAGCAGTGGAATAGTGGTTGGGGTCGTGGAGGCCGTCCGGGTTCACAAAATGGGTATTCTTGCACCCCAGGGACTGAACCCAGCTGTTCATCTCCGCCACAAAGGCGTCCGTAGAACCGGAAACAAACTCCGCCAGCACATGGCAAGCGTCACAGGCAGAATGGACCATAGTAAGATATAGCAGCTGTTCAATGGTCAGGCTCTCCCCCACTTTCAGCCCGGCCGTCTGTGCGCCGGTGCCCAGCACAGCGTCGTAGGCACTTTGGCTCACCTTGGTCTTTCGGCTCAGGTCCTTCACTTTATTCAGCACCACCATGGTGGTGACGATCTTGGTCAGAGAAGCCGGGTACATCCGCTTGTCCTGATTTTTCTCCGCCACCACAGGGAAGGACGGATCATCCAGGCTAAGGAGCATATAGGCCTGGGAATACAGCTTGCGGTCCGGCTTATACACTGCGGCAGAGGCAGAAAAGCCCGGCACGCAGAACACGGCGGACAGCAGCAAAACGAATGATAAAAAGAAAGAGACAGTTTTTTTCATGGAACTTGACACCCGAACAAATTAAAGATATTATAATACTTAGTCTATCATCTTGGGCCCAATTGAAAAGCCCAAATGCGTAAAAACTTTTTGAATTTTTCGGAGCGAATTATGATTTACATTACCGGCGACACCCACGGAGATCTGTCCCACTTCAAAGACCCTAAACTCAAGCGCCTGGGGGAGAAAGATATTGTCATCGTCTGCGGCGACTTTGGCTTTCTTTGGGACCCCAACGATCCTAAGGAAAAGCGCAACCTGGAATGGCTGAAAAAGCGCAAGTACACCATCTGCTTTTTAGACGGCGCGCATGAGAATTTTGATATGCTGGACAGCTATACCCCCTACCGCTGGAAAGGCGGCAACACCCACAAGATCGCCGACAACATTTACCACCTAATGCGGGGCGAGATGTTTATGTTTGAGAACAAGACCTTCTTTGTGATGGGCGGCGGCGAAAGCGAGGACAAGGATATGCGAGAGGACGGGGTCAGCTGGTGGAAAGCGGAGCTGCCCACCGCCGAGGACCTGAAAAACGGCCAGGACAATCTGCGTGACTATAAATACGCCGTCAACTATGTGCTCACCTATGAGGCGCCGGCCATTGCCAAGGACTTCTTAAAGCTGCACACCAACAAAGGCGTGCACATTACCCCGCTGAACACCTACCTGCAAGAGCTGATGAAGCAGGTGGAGTATATGCACTGGTACTTTGGCAGCCTGCACACCGACCTGGAGGTCAGCAAAAAAATGACCGCCGTGTTTAACGAATTCATCGAGATTTAACCTTTGAGGAAAAGAAATGGAAGAAGTCAATTCCCGATCCCCTCGTTCTATGCCTTTCGGTACGCCAACAAAGCCGCTGCCGGGTATCAGCATTGCTCTTATGTGGTGGCTAATTTTATCACGCCTTTTTTGTTTCTCCACATCATAATCAGCATTATGTTTATGGCGGATTTGGATAAATACATATCCTTTGAGCCACTGCTATGGGTTTTGTTTGTCTGCGGTATTATCGGCCTTGTGTTATCCATCAAATACACCACCGGCTTTAAGGGCGTTACGCTGTATAAAGATCATTTAGAGATCACCATGCACGCACTGCTGACCAAGAAATTCCGCCCCACCGTGTCCATTATGTACAAGGACATTGCCAGTGTGTACAACAGCCGCCTGAACCTGCGCAGCCAGGGTATGCGGCAAAAGTGGAGTATGCTGGTGGACTTTGGCGATTATCAGTATTATACGGAGATCCGCCTGCTAAACGGCAAGCAAATCTGTGTTTCCGTAGAAAATCAGGAGGCCTTTGCCCACGAGCTTTTCGCCCGCATTGAGGATTACGCCCACCGCTATGGCCAGACCAAATAATACATAAAAAACAGCCCCCGCATTCGTAACGATGCGGGGGCTTGTTTATTTTATGAAAATGCGATTAAACCGGCAGGGGCGGATTGCATGCGCCCGCACTGCGGGGAGATGTCGCGCAGCGACAGAGGGGACGGGCACCGGTTAGGTGGTGGCAACGCCGCAAGGCGTTGACGGAGGGATTGTTCGGCGGGAGCAAGCCCCCGCCCTACGCGTATTGGAAAACCAAAATAATCTTACTTCTTGGTGATCACGCTCTTGGCCTTACTCCACCCGGAGTAGAGTTTTACACTCTTGCCGCCGATTTTTACGGTTTTATAAGTGCGTACCCGCACATAATACTTCTTCTTGGCGGACAGCTTACCGACACTCTTAGAAGTGGTCTTATTCTTGCTGATCGTCACCGTCTTGGCTTTCTTAAACTTGCTGCTGGTACTATACTGCACCTGGTAGCCGGTGGTTTGCGTCGCCTGCTTTTTCCAGGTGACCTTAAAGCCTTTCTTGCAGCGGTGACTTTAGATACACCGGTGCCCTTGGGGTTAATGTTATAGGTCATGGACTTACTGCCGCTGTAATTGCCCTTTAGGATCACTTTTACGGTGTATTTGCCCACATTTTTCATACCCTTGGGGTAAGTCACGGTATAATCCGTGCCGTTCTTCAAGGTCTTGCCCTTGCTGTCCTTTACAGTCACAGACGGTTTTTGCACCTTGCCGTTATAAGTATAGGCGGTTTTGCTCAGCTTAATATTGCTGACCTTGTAGTAGGTCTGCGCTGTCTTGGTATACTGCTTACCGCACACGGAACAGCGATAAGTATACACTCGTTTGCCGTCCTTCGTGGTGGTGGCCCGGGTCAAGGCACGGCTTTTTTCTTTATAATTATGACCCAGCGCCGGGACAATATCCCGGTGCACCTCATCTGCGCAAATGGTGCAGAAGTAGGGCGTGTAGCCGCAGTGGTGCAGGTGGGCAGAACCGAATCCCCCGCCTCGTAATTATGCTCGTGACTGCGGATTTCAAATTTCGCCTCAGCGCGATAGCCCTGGTAATACACCGCCATGGTATTCATACCCTCGGAACCGCAGCCGGACATATCCACGATCACATCGACGCCGTTAATGCTCAGCACACCGCCGGCATCTTTATAATACCATTCCAAAGGCTTGGTGGCGTTCTTAGAGCAAACCAGCAGTTTCAATTCATTGAGCACCGCCTGGGGGTTGTAGCCGTTAAACACTGTCTTGCCCTGCAAATAAGCACGCAGCCCCAGTTCCTCCGTCAGCGCGCCGCTTTGGCTGCTGGTAAGTTCACATCTACGGTGGCACCTTTAGCTGCCGTATAGCCCCAAACCGAGTAGGTATAGGTTTTGCCCTGCTCCAAGGTAGCGGTCAGGTACGGATGGCTATTATCCTTAACGGTAGAGCCAGTAGGGTTAGGGTATTCAAGTCCGTGACCGTGCCGTCCGGATCCGTCAGGCTGGCATGGATATTCCGCCCGCCTGTCCCATGGCCGTACAGCTTTAAGGTGTATTCCGCCGTGTACTGGGGAGTAAAGGTCAGGGTGGCCGTCTCCCCGGCGCCAAAGGAAAAGGCGTTGTCCCGGGGGCGGAACAGATAATTTTGATTTAAGTCCACAGTGGTGGCTGCCCACGCCGTCACCGGCAGGGTGCAAACCAGCAGCAGAAACGCCAACAGAAAACTGCCCAGGCGTATAGTTTTTTCATAATCGCACTCCTTTGCTGCCCTTATTGTAGCACAGGTCAGACGGATTGTAAACAAGAAAAGTCTGTCAATAGGTATAGCGCAGCACGTCGGAATACACCGTGTGCAGGGCGCCGTCTGCGTCTGCATAAGTCAGATACGCCCGCGCGGCGGCAGTGCCCACATGGGCGGAAATGCCGTAGTACAGTACAAACTGGCCTTCCGGCTCCGTAGAGCGGTTTTGAGCGCAGCGCACCGTGCCGGCGTCCGTACCGGTGCCGGCTTACCGGCCATCTCCAGCACCAGGTCATCGTCTGCCAAATTCTTGCCGTACAGGAAGCCGGAGGTCACCAGCCGGTTTCCCTCCCCGGCCATGGACCGGGTGGCGGCAAACATCACCCGCCCGGTATCCGACTGCAACTGGGCGGAAAGCAGCGACACAGAGCACCGGCGTCAGATCATCGGTGCGCTTCTCCAGCGCCAAATCGGCAACCGCATAGAAGCTGTACCGACTGCCATAACCCAGCACACGCCCATCGGCTGAATAGCCCTTGGCGTCTGCCGCAGACACAGTAACCCGCGCCCCATAGGCAACAGTAAGATTGTCCCGGGCAGTTTGGCTGCCGCACTGCAAGGTGCAGCCGGGGGCTGTGATGGTCAGCTGCTTGGCTCCACCGGCGCGGTACAGTGCCTGCACGGTCAGGGAGCCGGTGGAGCTGTGGATCTGCGTCGGCGTGTAGGACCAGCCAACAAAAGTATAGCCGGTGTAGGTAGGCGGCGTGGGGATCTTTACATCCGCGGCACTGTCCACCTGTTGATAAGACAGCACATTGGAAAACGGGTCAATAAACAAAAAAGTCAGCCGGTCGCTGTCGTCCAAAAACAGCGGCGTGTAGGTGGCGCTGGCCACCGGGGTAAAGGTATAACTGGCATCGCCGGACAGAATCTTATTCCCCTGCTGCCAACCGGCAAAACGGCAGCCGCTATTGGGAAGAGCCAGCAGCGTGCAGTCCTTGCCCCGATCTACATAAATCCGGCCGCCGGCGGTCACGTCCGTATCGTTAAACAGCAGCGCGCCCATATCCGCGCCGGAAGTGGCAATACAAAAGCCGTCGTAGTCTACAAAATTCGCCCGGGTGGTAGCGCTGCACCGGCTGCATCCCATTAGGTCATAACCGCGGGCAGTAGCGTAGCCGCCACCCGTTCCAGCAGCACAGAATAGTCGTGGTCCAAATTAAAATCCGCCGTGGCGGTGTAGCCCATATAGTGCACCTGCACCGTATTCTTGCCGCAAGCACCGCAAGCGGACAGATCCACGATCACATCGGCGCCACCTACCAACAGGCTGCCCATCGCATCTTTATACTTCCATTCCAAGTGGGCGCCGGTGCGATCCACAATCAGCAATTTCATTGCATTCAGCACCGCCTGCTGGCTGTAAGCGGTAAATTCCGTTTGGTCCAGATACAGCCGCAGCCCTACCTCCTTGGAAAGGGTGCCGCTTTCGCCGCTGGTAAAGTCCACGTCTACCGTTGCGCCGGTACTGGTTGCCGTCCAGCCCCAAACCGAGTAGGTATAGGTTTTGCCCTGCTCCAAGGTAGCGGTCAGGTACGGATGGCTATAATCCTTAACGGTAGAGCCGGTACGGTTAGGGTATTCAAAGTTCGTGACCGTGCCGTCAGGATCCGTCAGGCTGGCACGGATATTCCGCCCGCCTGTCACATGACCGTACAGCTTTAAGGTGTATTCCGCCGTGTACTGGGGCGTAAAGGTCAGGTTTGCCGTCTCACCGGAGCCAAAGGAAAAGGCATTCGTCCGGGTACGGAACAGGTAGTTCTGGTTCAGATCTACCGAGGTGGTGGCACCGTAAGTGACCCCCGGCAGGGCACAGCAGGCCATTACCAACACCAGCACCAGGCACCCCAAGCGCTTTGTCATTTTTTTCATACCGCCGCCTCCAATTCGTTTCGTCTGCTTTCATTGTACCATAAGTGCCGCTCCATTGCCATAGAAAAACAAAAAAAGCCGACGGTCACCCCGCCGATCCGTACAATACCGACCCGGTGCAACCAACCGACCGCACCGGTAAAGCAAAAAAAATCGAGCCGAGGGATTGCTCCCTCGGCTCTTTTCGCTCGAGCAATTATTTTACTAATTGCAATTAGTCGTCTTCGCCACCAATAATTTCAGGACCGCTTGCGGTCATCACATTGATCTGCTGAAATTCCTTGACGTCGACAACAGGCTTAGAATAAGCTTCTTTCATGAAGACATTCCTCCTATTCCTAAATTGCCTTATATCGCTGCCGGCAGTTGCCCGCCGGCAGGAGCGATAAATAGGTGTTTACGCGATTAAGCGTAAGTGTGGTTCATCACATCAGAGTACACGGTCTGCACTTTGCCTTCTGATCCTTGTAGGTCAAGAATGCCTTAGCAGAGGCAGTGCCGTTCTGAGCGGAGAGACCATAGCTCAGGATGAACTGAGTGCTGCCCTCGGTGCTGTTGGCATAAGCAGCCTTCACAACGCCGGAGTTATCAGCGGAACCCTTCTTGCCAACGTTGGCCAGAGTCAGGTCAGCATCGGTCAGGTTCTTACCATACACAAAACCGGACTTCAGGTAAGTGCAGCCATCCACCATAGCGCGGGTAGCAACGAACTCAACCTTGTAAGAACCGGCAACCTGGTTGGCAGAAACAGCAGCCACAACGGGAGCCTGGGTGGTAGCGGAAGCCGCCTTCACAGTTACATCAGAAGCAACATAGAAGGTGTAGCTGTCGCCGTAAGCAACGATCTTGCCGTCGATAGCCCAAGCGGTAGCGCCGGCCTTAGACACGGTTACCTGGGTGCCGTAAGGAACGTCAGCCAGAGTGCCCTGTGCGGAGTTGCTGCCGTAAGCAACGGTAGCATCAGCGTCAGTGGTTACAGTGTAGGTAGCGGCAGCGTCCTTCTCATACTGTGCATAAACAGTCATGGAGGAGGTAGCGGCTTAATGGTAGCCTCATCTGCGGACCAACCGGTGAAGGTGTAGCCGGTGTAGGTGGGCGCCTGCGGGATCTTCACATCTGCGCCGGAAGCAACAGACTGAGAAGAGATCACGTTGTTGAACATATCAACAAAGGTGAACTGAACGGGCTTAGCGGACTCAGCAAACACAGGCGTGTAAGTGATGTCAGCGATAGCCACGGTGGTGTAGCTAGCATCGGTGGAAACGATCTTGTTACCGGTCTGCCAGCCTACGAAGGTGCAGTTCTCATTGGGAGTCGCAACCAGGGTGTAAGTGCCGTTCTCAGCGAACTTCTTGGAACCGCCGGCGGTCACATCCTGACCAGCCAGGGTTACAGAGCCGTTCTCCACAGCATTTACAGTTACGGTCACACCAGCCAGAGCCGGAGCAGTCTCCTTGGTGTAGAAGTAGCCGCAGTCCTTACAGGTGTAAGTGGTGATCTCGGGCTGATCCAGAGTGGCCTCCTGGGTCACCTTAGCGGTGAAGTCGCAGGCCTTGGTCTCCTTGTGAGAAGCGTCATTGGCGCAAACGCGGGTATGGGTGGCTTTATCCTCTGCAGTTGCAGCGTCATGGCTCCACTGGCCCCAAGCGTGGTCGTAGCCGGGATAGCTACAGTGTAGGTGCCGCCGCACCCGGAGCAGGTGAAGGTCTTCACGCCGGGCTCGGTGCAGGTAGCAGCCTTGGTCTCCACACCATTATCGAAGGTGCACTTGTCAGTCTTAGTACGCTGGCTGCAGTCACCCTCGCCGGTGCAGGTTGCAGTGTGGGTGTAATCCTTACCCTCAACGAAGGCCTCACCGCTGGTGTAATCAGCAACGGGAGCACCGTAGTTGTGGGTATGGCCCAGAGCGGGCTTGGTCTCCTCAGTGTAGGAGTAGCCGCAGTCCTTACAGGTGTAAGTGGTGATCTCAGGCAGAACAGCAGTCTGGTTCTGGGTTACCTGAGAAGTAAAGTTACAAGCAGCGCTCTCGGTATGAGTAGCGTCATTCTCGCAGATGTGGGTGTGCTTGGACTCAGCCTTAGCGGTAGAGTCGTCATGCTTCCACTCGCCCCACTTGTGACCGGTAGCGGGGATAACCACGTTATTCTTGCTGATCACATAGCCGCAATCAGAGCAGCTGGTGGTCACGGTCTTAGAACCGTCCTTATCGCAGGTGGCATCCACAATGTTGCTTTCCAGAGTCTGCGGATTATGCGGCGTGGTGGTCAGCTTAGCAGTGAAGATGGTGTCTGCGGAGATGGTCGCTGTGGTGGGATCGGTATCCCAAGCATAGCTGTAGTGGCCGGCAGCATCGGGATCCTTAGTGGGCAGAGCCGGTACAGAAGCAGGGCTCTTGCCCTGTTCCACAGTCTCGGTGCCAGGTCCTTGCCATCCTCGGTCACATACTTAACGGTGTAAGACTTGGTCTCCGGAGCAGATGCCTTCATGGGTACTTCAAAAAGTCCAACCTCAGCATCGCCTTCTTCGGAGATACCTGTCATGGTGTAACTGCAAGCGATCTCGTTTTCGTTACCAAATGCAATAGAACTGTACTTGGTCATCAGCGGATCGGTGTTGAAAGTCAACAAGCTATCTTCAATTTTTGTGCCAGCAGCTACCTTAAAGCCAACAGTTGCAATGTAAATACCATCAATAACAACATTTGTATCCTCGTCACTGTTGTACAAAGTAGAAGTATCGCCCTGCCATGTAGCATCCGGAACTTCATCGTTAACCAAACGAGTACCATAGCAGATGTACTGCTCGGTTCCGTTTACATCACTTGCATTATCAGTCATATAAGCTTCGCCGTTAGCATCGACCATAGCCTCATCAGCCATTGCAAGTAACTTTGCAGTCTTGCTCCAGCCGGTAGTAGGATTGCTACGCACACCTGGTGTCAAAGCTGAATTAACTTCATATTTAAACTGTACATTGCCAAATTGGCCAGCTGTATCATGCAGAATAAACGATGCAGCAACGAAATACTCGCCCTTAGAGTTTGCTTTCAGGGTGCAATCATCGCTACCAACGGTCTGACCTTCCACAGAAACTTTACTCAAATCAGTAACGGTCGCGCCATCGGTAATCCAGTTCTCATCGCCATTCTTATAAAAAGCCTGATCTTTACCGGTGTAGGCAGTCCATACTACATCCAATTTCGGGCTCAGGCTCTTAGCAGCAGGCAAGTCAGCCTTTTCGATAACCTGGCCAGGCGTATAATTCGCTGCCAACGCAGAAACGGGCGCAGCAGTCAGGATCATCATACCTGCCATAATACCGGAAAGCACTTTCTTTACGCTTTTGCGCATGTGTGTTTCCTCCTAAAATAATCAATTGTAAATCTCAGCACTCAACATTTTACCAGAGAATGCCTTGTAAATGTTGTAATCAGTACCATTCACAGCACCGTCATGATTAAAATCACAGGCTGAATTGTATGTACTGTCACTCTTACTCTTACCTGTACATCTCTTATAAACATTGAAGTCTGTGCCATTTATAGCCGCATCTTTCTTGAAGTTGCATACAACCATACCGTAGGTGCCCAGATCCACATCAGTGTCAGCAACCGTGATCTGAATGTCACGGTCATAGCCGTAGGCATAGCTCAGCGTAGCGGTATAAGTACCGGCTGCCAAAGACGGAATGGTAAATACGCCATCTGCGCCGGTGGTAGCCACAACTTCCCCATTGATCAGCACATCACAACCGATGACGGTAAATGCACTGCCGGCGACCTTGCCGCTGGTATTGGCCAGCGCCAGCACCCTGCCGGTAACGGCATGCCGGTGGCCGGTGACAGATCCGCTGTCATGGGATACAGCGTAGCATTATAGCCGTCAAAGGCGGTAACCAGTGCATAGCAGTCTTGGTCAGCCGTGCCATAATCGGCGTAATCCGCATAATCTGCCTCAATGAAGGTTTGGTTCGGGTCCGTATCCAAGGTCACGATCTTTGCAAAGTCCACAGGCGCTTCCGTAGCAACGGTGACCTGCAACTTCAAAAGGAGCTGACCCGCCGCATCAATGGCGGTGGTGGTGGCGGTCTGGTCCACCCTGGTGATAAAACCAAAGTTGATGGTCCCATTCTGCACCAGCACACCGGCGGCGCCAAGGCCCCGCAGTTGATCCGGCTTGCTGTCCGACAGCAGATCACTGTGACCGTTGACCGTCAGCACAGCCGCGTCATAAGACATGGTGTACTGCATCACGGCAAAGGACTGCATACCGGAAAGCGTAAAGGATACGGTGTAATCCCCGGCAGACAGTGCATTGCCGTCTGCAGCCTTGCCCTCGCTGTCCGTAAAGGTACAGGAGAGGTGGGGCTTCTCGGTGCCCAAGGTACCCTGGGCAGCCAGCGGGTTATAGAGGTTAAGGTCAAAATCAATACAAACGATAAGAAAGCAGCAAGTGTTCTCTTCAGTTTGTTCAATTTCATAATCATAATCCGTGTAACCCAAGCGGCGCCGAAGCACCGCCCGGGTACTTTAAGTTAGGATTTAGCCGTAGATTGCGTTGCTCAGTGTCTTGCCTGTAAATGCCTTATAGATATTGTAGTCTGTACCATTTACAGCGCCATCATGGTTAAAGTCGCATGCTTCGTTATAGGAAGCACTACCCTTAGATTTACCTGTTGACTTCTTGTATGTGTTGTAGTCAGTACCGTTGATTGCTGCATCTTTCTTGAAATTGCATACAACCATACCGTAGCTGCCCAGATTCACATTGCCGTCCTTCACCTCAATGGTGATGTTACGGTCATAGCCATACTGGTAGCTGAGCGTTGCCGTGTACTTACCGGCAGCCAAAGACGGAATGGTAAAGGTGCCATCCTGACCAGTGGTAGCCACAGTCTCGCCATTGATGATCACATTACAACCAATGACTGTAAACTTGTCACCAGCAACCTTACCGCTGGTGTTCGCCAGAGCAAGTACCTTACCGGTTACAGCGAAGCCGGAGGGAGCAGTGCCTTCCTCAAGGGAGTTCTCTGCATCTACCAGGTTCTTGTAAGCGGTGAAGCAAGCAGACAGATTGGCGGTGTAGTTGTCCTTATCAGCCGGAACATAGGTGGCAGCGTCCTTATGGGCGTAGTCGCCGTTACCGGTGGTCGCAACATCTACAGCAGCAGCCAGTGCGTTCACATAGTTGGTCCAGGACTCGTCGGTGTAAACCTTCTCGCCCTTGTTAACCAGCTTGCCGCCCTCAACAGCACCGTACTTCGCGGAAGTCGCGGTGGTGGCGATTGCAGCATTCTTGATGGCATTGCCGTCTGCATCGACATTACCGGAATCTGTCCAGGTGGTGGTCATTGCGCTGTAAGCGCTGCCGCTGGCGTGAGAAACCTCAGCCTCCACCTTGTCGCCGATATAGCCGCGCTCGGTCACAGTGCCCATGTACAGTTTAAACATACGAACAGCCTCTTCAATCAGCAAAGAAGAAGTGCTGGTGGAGAATGCATAGGTATAATCCGCAGCGTCATTACCGTTGGTGTTTGCCAGGTCAGCAATGGTCTGGTCGATCTGGTTCCAACCGCAGGTGGCAAGCACCGTCTTGGACTCGTCACTCTTCAGGTAGATATCTGCAGCGTACATCTTTTCAGCATCCTTCGCCACGGATACCATCTTCTGGTACTCGGGCAGATCGAAGTTGGCGTCCGTCATACCGTCACGAATGGAAGAAACATCCGTGAAGATCTGACCGGCAACGGTAACGCTCAGCATTTGCGCACACTGATCCACAGCATAGCGCATCTTGTCTCTTGCCTGCATGGCAAGTGCACGGGTCTCCTCGCCATTGTTGACAATGGACTTCTCGGTAACCATGTGCTTCACAGTGAAGTCCTTGCTCACGGCAACGCCATTGGCATTGTAGTAAACGAACTTCGCCTGATTGAAGGTGCCTTCCTTTTCAGCACCGTTGATCGCATAGGGAGCATCCTTATAAGTGGTGGTATCCCATGCGGTGGCATAAGCCGGGGTGTTCAGGAAGTACCAGGAAGAACCGCTCTTCACAACAACCTGGCCGGTCTTATCCATAGCCACGGTGTAAGCCTGACCACCAACAGTGGTGGAAGTCTGAACCGTTACATCAGCATCGGTCAGAGCCTCCGTGGTGTAATAAGGCTGGCTCATAGCGCTGTCAGCATAGTAATAATTGCCGTCAGTCGTTGCATAAGCAGCCAGAGCTGCAGGCAGCTGATCCAAGGAAGTTACGGGCTTGGTTGCAGGCTCGCCGATCACGGTCTTCACCTCAGAGGTAACAGGCGTCTTCGTGAATGCACTGGACAGAGTGCCGGCAGTGGACAGATTCAGCGGAGACTGGCGGGCCTCAAAGCCGGCAGCCAAAGCAGCGGTTGCTGCATCATAGGTTGCGGAAGAGCCGCTGGCCTTATCGTAATCCTTAAAGTCAGAAGGTCTGTAGTTCTTAATGTAGCTGTTCAAAGAATCGTATGCACTATTGAACTGGCTACGGTTACCATCGTCAGCAACAGTTACTTTCAAGCTACCGGTTGCCGGGTTCTTGTCGCAGAAGAAGCTCAACTTCACTTCTTTCTTGGATACCTGAGAAATATCCGTAGAACCATCATACTTGAACAGATCCAAGGAAGAGGAGCTGTCCTTAGACAGGGTTACGGAACCGGTCTGGATGTACAGACCGTCAATGCCGGTTGCGCCGGAAACCTTGCCCAGCAAGTTGCTGTATGCGAAGTCGCCGGAGCCGCTCTTCAGATAAACGGCGGTGTAATAACCGTTGCTATCCTTAACAGCAGCAGCCAGCGCTTTGCCGCCGTTCAGCTCGCTCAGCGTGTAAGCGTGGTTCACACGAGATACGCCGTTGGAGGGAACCTGGCTTGCGGCAACACCCTTGACCCAAGTCTGACCGCCATCGGTGGTGTAGTCTACCTTTTCGTAGTTCAGCACATCACCGGTGAACTTATCAAACGCGGCCATCATGTTGGAATTGTTTACAGTTACGGTCTTGTTGCTAAAGGAATCCTTAACAGAACTGGTGCTGTAAGCAAAAACGCCGTCCAAAGTCTTGTCGGGAGAACCGGCAAGGGTACGGTCATAGCCAAGACGAATCTTGTAGTTCTTCACTGCATCCAGGTTAGAGCTTGCCAGAACAATATCGGTAGGATAGCTTACACGGAACGGCTTCTGGTTCAGGTAAGCGTTACCAAAGTAACCGGTGTTGTTCACGGTAGCCTGACCATCGGCGGTCTTACCGGAAGAACCATTGGAGAATCTGCTGTCCTGAGAACCGCCCGGATACACAGAATCGGACCAGTTCTTCAGCGGAGTCACAAACTGATAAGTCTTGCAGGTCAGGCCGGTGTAAAGGGCCTGGTTGGTGTTGGTGTCGATAATGTTGTAAGTAACGGTGTAGGTTACTACAGTATCTTCATCAAAACCGCCGTTGGTAACAGTGAAGGAAGCGGACTTCTCAGGAACAACTGTCTTGCTGGAGAAGTCTACGGTGCAAGCACTGTTATCGGAAACCACATTCGTGATCTCAATGTTGTAACGGCCACGAGCAACGAAGTTACCATCGGCGTTCTTTACCGCACGGTTCAGACCGTAGCAGTTATTGGTAACCGTCAGCGTTGTTGTGGTGGTGTTCCCGCCATAGCTGAGGGTCAAGTTGCTGTCTGCCACACGAGCGGAAGCCAGCTTCATGTTATGATCCGCCAAAGTGGTGATCAGGCCGCCGATCAAATTGTTCACAGCCTGTACGGTGTACATAGCGCCGGGCAGGATCGTATCGGTCTTGCCGCTGTCGCCGCCTACACCGCCGGAGGCTTCATACACATTGTATACCAGGGTACCAGTACGCCGTAACTGCTGTTGCTGGAAGTACCGGCAAAGGTATCCTTCTGCAGCAGATCGTCGAAGGGATGATTGTTGGTCGCAGCAGCGGGAACCACATTACGGGCTGTGCCGTAGCGGCCGCCGAATACAACGTTCACCAGATCAGCCAATACATTGTAAACGGTGCGGATAATGCCTTCACTCTTGATAGGCGGTGCGGAAACCATGGTCAGCAGACGGGTTACAAACGGTTGCGCCATACTGGCCGTTCGCATCTGCCACACCAATATTCAGCATACCCTGGATCACATCGGTGTAGATCAGCTCTTCGGAATTCAAAGCGCCTTTCTTTGCAGAATCGCCATACTGCAGCACGCCTGCAACAGGCAGCAGCTTGTTGGCGATCACATTGATGTTCTCCCACAGGGAGTTGGACAGCTTCACCAGGCAATTGCCGTTGGTGTCGCAAACGCCCAGAAGATTGGCAAGGCCCTTGCCCTGCTCGCCGTCCTTAAAGGTGTCAGTGCCGGCATAGTAAACAACAACGGAATTCAGCAGATCAAACAGAGAAACGCCGTCATTCAGAGTAGCGGTCTCCGGATTCCACAGGTTGCCGTCCTTGTCGTGCATGATAATGTAGGGGCTCATTACATAACCCACAGCATCACGAGCCATCAGCAGCAGATTGTCAATGGTTACATCGTACTTACCGTCTGCGCCCTTCTGCACCAGAGAAGAGTAGTCGTGATCCGGCAGCACATAGCCCAGATACAGCTGCAACGCCAGAGCAGCTACGCCCTCTGCATCGTCGCAAGCGTCCAGGTCCTCATTGTGGATGCCCTTCTTGAAGTCGGGGATATTCCGCAGTGCAGAAATTGCAAACGGAATCATCGCGCTCTCCAAATTGGCCTCGGTCAGAGCAGTGCCCTCGCCGTTCTTATTATAGAAGGCGCCGAGAATGTTCGCATCCGTTTGATCACAGATGTACTGCAGCACCTTCAGCATATTGCCAACCAGGGTCTGCGCTACATTGCCGGGATCATCGGAATTCACCTTCGTCAGAACGCTGGCATCATAACTCGGCAGGAAGTCCTTTACTGCGGCAACCAGGAAATCATTCAGCGCTGCCAGCATGGAGCTGTAGCTGCTGTAATCATTTGCCATGAATGCCTCAATGTTCTTCATACCGGTCTCAGCAAAGCTGCAGTTCAGGGGACCGGTGGCCTGCTTAAAGTAGTAAACAGACATGGGGCTGTAACGCAGTTTGTTGAACAGGGTGGTGGAGTCAATATCTCTCCAGGTGTAGGTAGGATCCTTCACCAGGTCACGGCTGTTGTACTTCTCCAGATCCGCCTTGATGTAATCCAGATAGGAAGCTGCATCCTTGTACTCTTCGCCAAGGGTCTGGCCGGGTTTCAGGCCCTTTGCAGCCTTCTGGCACTCATAAGCGGCCCAAGCCTGCACATCGGCAGCGGCGTAGTTGTTGGCTACATTGCTGTAGTCCCAAGCCGTGTTGTGGGTCGTGGCACCGGTGTACCACATATAGTAGTTGTAGTCGTAACCGCCCACACCGGAATTCAACTGGCCCAGCGTATCCTTCAAGGCGGTGTTCCACACCATCTCAAAGGCTTGGAAGCCAAAGTCAAACAGCGTATCTGTGGGCTTCAGCACCAGCTTCTGATCCTTGTAGCGGAACAGATATACATTACCGATGGCCTCGCCGTTCTTGTCATGATCCTCCTGCGTTACATAATGCAGGTTGGTCGTGTCAATATACGGTGCGGAACCATTCTCCATATACTGTGCGTATCTGTCTCGAGAATTGGTACCGTCGGCGTATGTAATCTGTGCGGTAATGTTGCTGAGCAACTGGGTGGAGAGCTTATCAAGCAGGACGGAATCCAGCTTGCTGGTCTCCAGACTGGGATTGTTCCGGATCTGAGCCTTCTCCTCTGCAGTAAACCAACCGGTATTCTCCAGAACCAGCTGCTGAACAATATTATATACCATATTTTTCTGATAGCCGCTGGGCATACCAATCAGGTCGCCGATGGTCTTGTAAACATCCAAGAAGCTGCTTACGATACCAAGGCCAAGATCGCTGCGCAGCAACTTCTTTACGATATTGCCGTTGGCGCCTTCAGGACCCGCGTCGGAAGAAATGTTCCGAACCAGCTTCACAATACCGCGTACAATATCGGTAGAGGAAGTTTTGCTGCGGGACATTCCGTCAACTGCGCTCAAATCTACATAGCGGGCATCGCCGGCCAGCAGAAGCAGTGCGGACTTGCTGTTCAGGAAAGAATCCAGATCTTGAACAGTTTTAAGCACCTCATCCACGCTGCCCAGTTTGATGGTGATGCTACCAAGAACGCTCAGGTCGATATTCATCGGTGCGATGTTTGCCTGGGCAAGAGTCAGATCCACAAAGTCCAAAAGGGCTGTGCAGGCCTGCTCATCATTCAGGATGGGCCAACCCAGTGAGTTGAAATCCAAGTCCTGGTCATGGTACTTCGTGTTTGCCGAAGCATTAGCCGCAGAAGCGACCATAGCACCGGAGAAACAGCTCATCGCCATCAAGACCGCCAAAAAGAGCGCAAGCAACTTGCGGGAAAACTTTTTAGCTTTCACTAATTTTTACCTCCATAGTAATTTGTAATCCTTACGAATAAATGGTTGCGTGTACGCGCCGTCCCATCCTCTGACCATCGGGCAATCCGATATTCAGGATGAAGGCATTGCAGCCGGACGCCATACATATGAAAATGCGCATAGAAACACATTTATCGCATTCTTATTAAAACACGATGGTCACCAAAAATCAATAAAGAGCCGTGATTTTTCTGATTTTCGGAATGTTGCACAATTTGAGCCGCCGTTTTTTGTGCGAACGGACAAATTTAATTTACACGAAATTAACAATTTGTTCATATTTTATCGCTTAGTTAAAAGACAATGTCCATTATTTTGCAAGTTTCGACTTGTAAAGGTCATGTGCTTTACGCGAGATTTTCACACGCAAAGGCGTGCCCCTTTACACCATCGATTTTTTGGCGTAACGGCGGGAAGCTTTCACAAGTTCCACAGGATTTTCCACATTTTTTCCTCCAAAAACGGTGGAATTTCTGTCAGCAGTTGTCGAATGCAGCAATAACGATAAACGCGCCCTGATTCTCCACGCAAATTCAAGATAAGAATGCAGCGCAGATCCATCGGCCGGACCAAACATGGCTTGATATATAAGTACACAAAAAAATATTGCGCCCGGAATTTCGCTATAAATCGGGAAATTTCGCCCACCCGTTCACATTTTGTTAAAAAGTTTTCGGAAACCTATTGACTTGCCGTTCTATATTTGGTATAAATATACTGTATTTGTTGTACGCGTGGGTATCCTGCGCCCTTTTAGCAGAGGAATTGTGAACAAATTGTGAACGCAACTTGTAAGCACATCCTCCGCTAAAAGGGTGCGCTGCCCAGGCGAATCCAAAACGACAAGTTCGTCAACATATCAGAAGGAGAGATGAATTATGAAGACGGGCAAAAAGTTACTCAGCCTATTTTTGGCTGTAGTAATGATGGTCACCACCTGCTCTGTCGGGTTCACTGCATTTGCAGCGGACAAAGACAAGGGCATCTGGAAAAACTCCACAAGTGCCGATTCCACCTTTGACGCACTGACGGAACTGGTAGACACCTATGTTCCGGTACTGCTCAATCAGCCGAATATCAAAAAGGCGCTTGAGGAGAAGTTGGGGATGACCGTCACCGACACCACCTCGATCAGTGATCTGATCATGGGTGTGTCTCCCACGCTGCTTAATCTTTTGAGCAGCCCCATGAATAAGGCAGACATCATTGACGGTTACCGGAAAGGGTATTCCGATGTGGCGTATGCCTACCTGGACGAGAAAGATGCGAAGATGAGCTTTTATCAGCTGTTTTCTTTTTGCGTCAACAACATTTCGTCCAGCGACGCAGAACTGGCCAAATGGTGCGAGGACACGCTGAGCGATCTGTCCGCCCTGCTGGAGCAGTTCCCCGAGAAACAGGCTAAGCAGCAGGAAGACCTGAGCGCTGCCTATGACGCACTGAACAAAGTGCTCGAGGTGCTGGGTACTGCTAATGGCAGCCTGGACACCCTGGAAGACATCCAGAAAGCTACCGTTACCTACAAGGACAAATCGTACAAAGTAGACGACTTGATTGCTCTGGACGATTTCAAGGATGTAGCTAAGTGCTTTGGCACCTTCACCGCCTACTTCGAAGAAGCCGGCAGCAAGAAGAAAGTCAGCACCATGAGCGAAGCGATTTGGTATGTGCTGCTCCAGTATCAGTCCGACAAGGCAAGCAGTGAACTGGCAGAGGCCGCCAAGGCTTATCTGTGCAAGCTGGCCAAGAAGGACTACAACACCATCAAGGATGACGATGCTGCACTGGCAGCCGCTTGCAAGATCGGTGCTGCCGTACTGGCCAACAACGGCGATAACGCCTTTGTTAGCGAGTACTATGCTGCGCAGCTGGATGACGCTACCGTAGCTGCCTGCGTGCGGACATGAACAAGAATGTGCCCGACGGCAACGCAAAAATCGGTTCCAGCCGTGACACCTTCCAGGCTTACCTGAACGGCGACTATGCAGACAAGGGCATCGCTCCTGTAACCAAGCCGGCAATGGCCACTTACTGGAGCAGTGAGGATCTGGATACGCGTACCGAGGGTATTTACCGCAGAGCGTTGATGGAGAACAGAACTGTCGGCGGCATGTCCCCCGAAGAAGTGATCGCCACCATCAACCAAGATCTGCTAAAGACCTTCTACAGTGGTGAACTGAAAGAGAGCGTTGACGAGGCCGTTGATTTCTACTTTGAGATTACCGACGCCAAGGTTATCTCTAATTCTTGCAGAAAGTATTCTTTCGCGAAATACGGCTTTAAGGATTCCTTCGCTGTTGCTGCTGTAAACAACGCCATCAATCAGTACATGGTACTGCTGGATCCTGAGGATCAGGAAGGCGTAACCATCGCAGGCTTGCACCTCACCGGTAATGCGGTTATGAACGAAGTGGTCTACAAACTGGTAGAGTCCAAGGTTGACCTGAAGGGTGCGCTCACCGATATATGGATGAACCTGTACGAGCACCCGGTTGAAACCATTATGCAGTTGCTGCCTGTTTTGACCGTTGTGATTGACGAAGTGCTGATCCCCATGGTATTCAACCAGGAGGGTGATCCCTTTAATGGTTTCCTGGGCGGTTTGCTGAGCGGTCTGATGGATCAATACGGCCAGAGCGTTGGCAGCCCCGTCGGTTTGGGCGGCGGCCTGAGCTGGGATTTGAACGAGGTTCTGCCCACCCTGATGCACTGGCTGATCGGCGACACCAACTATGACTTTACATACTACAACATCAGCGGTGTTGAGTATGGCAAGGATGCCGACGGCAAAGATGTGATCGTCAGCCAGGTGTATGGTGACCCCACCACCGGCAAGTACGATGACACCAAGACCCCGGTAATCCTGAACATCTATGCAGCCGATAAGGCGCTGCAGGGTGCCAAGGCATCCGGCATTGCCGATGCACTGAAGCTCACCGGCGACGCTGCCACTGCCGTGAATGAGGCTGTGTCCGAGCTGGCCACCTTCTTCACCGCTGCTGTGGATCAGTATGTGGCTGCCTATGGTGAAAAGACGCAAGAGTGGCGCCATGACCAAGGAAGAGGGCACCGTTTACAACCACGGCGTCAACAACCTCTTCGTTGCCCTGCCCAAAATTCTGGACATCATGGGCAAGAACTTCATTAAAAAATATGATGTAAAGAGCGCTGACAACACCAAGAAGGCTTCCGACTGGTCTTATAGCGATTATAAGATTAAGAGCGATACCGTTGGCGACAAAGCGTTCTTCTACAACCAGTCTTTGGTTAACTTTAAGAACCTGGCAGACGGCGGCAAGCCGGCCAAGATTCTGGACTGCTTTGTAAACATCTTTGTGAACGACTGGTTCAACGCCATCATTGACCTGCTCAATGATGTGACCGCCACCGACAACAAGATCACCACCAACCTGCCCATCATCACCGGTCTGATCCGCGCTATGGGCGGTCTGGGCGAAAAGAGCACCATCAGCGATGTACTCAACGGTGTATTCCAGCTGAAGTACAACGACAAGGCCTCTTTCGTAATGGGCGTATACAACAAGGATTCCAACTTCGTGGGTCTGAGCACCGAAAGTGCTTACTTCCTGCTGTCTAACATCGGTCAGCTGGTGAATGTGATCCAGGCCATGGACACCAAGACCAAGAACACCATCGACGTGAGCTTCCCGAAAGTGAACGGCAAGATGGCAAAGATCGAGACCCAGCCCAAGTGGGCAAAGGTACCCAAGACCTCCAGTAAGAGCGGCGCTTCTCTGCTGTCCAATCTGGACTCCGCACTGTCCAAGGTGCTGGAGAACTCCACACTGAACAACTTCAACCTGAACACCACCCCCGGCATCCTGTGCGGTCTGGTGAGCCTTGGTTCTTACATCCTGGGCAGCGACAACACCAACCCGATGCTGAAGATGCTCAATAAGACCTTAAACTTCCTGAACGACGGGGACAAGAAGTCCACCGATACCTCAGACAAGAAGGTTTACACTGAGGATCATCTGACCAATCTGGTGGTTCAGATGTATGTTGCACTGGAGAATGTAATTGATTACTATCTGGTGAACGAGGACGCTCTGGGTCTGAATGTTTTCTACGACGGCAACCAGAAGCTGTACAAGAAGAAGGATAAGGCCGGCAAGCCGGTGTACTACACCAGCAAGACCGGTGCTTACCACTACAACATTTTGGCTGCTGCGCTGAAGGGCTTGATTTCTCCCCACGCAGTGAGCAATCACCTGACCAACAAGTCCGCCGCCAAGAAGCTGGCAAGCCTGCCCACCTGCACAACGCCATTCGCTTGGACAAGAGCACCAGCGGCTGGACCGGCGCCACCAACATTAAGATCAACTGGGGCTTCCGCGCAGGCAACAACACCAAGTTCTTCCAGAACTTCGGCGAGAGCCTGGGCATCATCACCGATCTGATCGGCGTGCTGACCAAGGATGCCGGTTACTATGACGGTGTACTGTACCCCATCTTTAAGGATCTGGAAAAAGCACAGGGCTTTAGCCTGGGCGTGTATGCAAAGGGCAGCGTAAAGGACGGCGCAACCGGCCTACTGGCCATCATCACCCCCATCAGCAAGCTGCTGGACGGCTTCTACAGCAAGCCTGTCTCCGTGCTGACCAACCTGCTTAAGGGCCTGTCCATTGTGATGAACAAGGACTGAACAATGTGGCGACTGCCGCCATCTACCCGCTGTACAAAGAGATCCACGGCGTATCCACCATTCTGAGTGCAAAGGTGTCCAACCTGATGCCCTCTATGGCAAAGAACGACGCATGGTTCTCCGCGATACTGGGCCTGATCTTTAAGACCAATACGGACGACAAGGATCAAAACGCGCAGAATAAGCAGACGATTGCTCTTGTAACCGGACTGCTGAAGAAGAGCGCAACCAAGGCCGGCTTGGGCATCAACGATGTGACCGTGATCAACGCTGCAAACAGCCAGCTGGCTAACTTTGGCTTTAAGCTGCCCACCACCCTGTTTAAGGACATTGCAAACTGCAAGAATGCAGAGGCTGTTCTGAAGTACCTGATCACCCTGGTGGTCGATGTACTGCAAATTCGCCAGATCATTGATTTGCTGAAAGTCGTGATCAACAATCCTTCCATGAGCCAGTTGCTGGATATGCTCAGCCGCCTGACCAAGAAGGATCTGCTGAACATCATCAACGCTGTGATCGCCAAGACCACGGATCCCACCACTGCTTACTGGACCTTCCTCCAGTATGTACAGGAAAAGACCACCGGCTTCTATTATCCCGCCGGTGTGACCGCACAGGACGCCAGCGACGCTGTTGGCGATCTGGACACCATGGTCACCTCCGTGATCGGCCTGCTGGCCGGCCTGGATGTGGTGAAGCAGGATAACCTGAAAGACCTGGTTAGCTCCCTGATCTTCACCAACGCCAACCTGACCAAGCTGGCTTCCACACTGTACGGCGCCATTGATCCTTACAAGGATTACCTGGGCTATGCCGGCATTGATGTGAGCAAGAAGGGCGTAGCTAAGCTCCTGACGGACGGCAGCTACGGCAAGACCTACTCCTCCGCAGCTAAGGCAATCAAAAATGCCAAGAGCTGGAAGAAGCTGGGCAACATCAACTGGGGCTTCACCGATGGCTCCGCAAAGGCACAGCAGGGCTTTGTAAACGGCCTGGCTGCGATCCTGCGTCCGCTGGACGGCGTACTGTCTCTGCTGCTGGCAGGCGACGACTTGGCCGTTGGCCAGATCCTTACCGATTTGGTGAAGAATCTGAACTTCGGTTCCTCTAAGGACACCGTACAGCTGAAGAATGGCAAACTGCGCATTCACATCAAGGGCTCTGACAAGTATTCCAAGACCTCTGTACTGGAGATCGACCTGTACAAAGTGATCGAGGATGTGAAGTCCCTGAGCATCTACGGCGGCAATGGTTACGAAAGTGCCATCGTTCCGCTGCTGGAGGCACTGGAGTGCCCCAACGTGAAGACCTATAAGCAGTACAAGGCAGACATTAAGAAGTCTACCGACAGCGTACTGACGGATGTGTTGAATCCCATCGTAGGCTTCCTGAACAAGGTACTGGACGCTCCGTTCGATACCCTCACCGCAGTACTGCCCAATGTGGCATACTACATTGATAATAATGGCCTGGCACAGCTCGTCAACAATCTTCTGTCGCCGGTAACATCTCTCCTTCCGGTACTGAAGAAGAACGGCGTAGATGTTGAGGTCATTATCAAGGCTCTGGCCGGCAAGTCACTGAACAACCTGGTTAAGGACGCACTGGGTGTGAACATTCACCTGAATCTGAACAACCTGAACAAGTGCGAGATCCAAAACGCCATCGTTCCGCTGGTGAACAAGCTGCTCAAGTCTAAGAAAATCAACATTCAGTTGCCCAAGATCGACTGGGGTACCCTGGCAAGCCACGGCACAGTCAGCACGGTCAAGAGCGCTGCAAAGAACAGCGAAGGCTATTATAATAGAAAGCACGTTACTGCAAACCAGGGCGAAACGCTGATCGCCGTGCTCCGCTATGTAGCCAACCTGCTGACCAAGAACATCAGCGGTTTGAAGTCCATTTTGGGCGGTATCGACGCGATCAAGGATTACAAGTCCATCATCAACGCGGTACTTGACCAAATCGGCACCTCCTCCGCAGACCAGATCATCCGTGCGCTGTTCTATCTGCTCCAGGAGAATCCCACCAACGCGTTCTGGAATTACAGCGAATACCAGACCAAGGACTACAAGTTCTCTTATCCCTCCACTGTGGATCAAGACTTCTTGAAGAACATTCCGCCTATGCTGGATGGCCTGATCGGTAGCTTTGCTGATCTGAACAAGCTGATCTCTGACGCTGCCTTTAAGGACAGCACCATCAATAGCATGATCACCGGCATCGGCAAGGCACTGGACGGTGTGAAGATCAACGACTCCACCAACCTGACCGCCCTGCTGTCCCAGACCGGCATTGACTATTCTACCAAGACCGTTGCCAAGCTGCTCACCGATGAGTCCTATGGCAAGACCTTCGCGAATGCGGCTGCCGTAATCGGCTCCGCCTCCTCCTGGTCCAAGGTCAACACCTCCGCTCTTAAGTGGGGCGTAAAGGATAAGGATAGCTTCTTTAATGCACTGGCTGCTGTAATGCGTCCGTTCTACGGCGTATTGGATGTACTGCTGAATGATGCTTCTCTGGGCATCTTCAACATCGTTCATATCCCCGGCTCCAACGGCTACTCTTCCGTGGTCGTTCCGCTGCTGGAGGCATTCGGCTGCTACAACATTAAGACCCAGTATCAGTACAGAGAGGACATCAACAAGGCCTATGACAACATCCTGTTGGATATTGTCAACTCCCTGTGGGATAAGGTAGAGGACATTCTGAATGCACCGCTGCAGACCCTGATGTCCATGCTGCCCAACCTGGCACTGTTCATTGCCAACGACGGCCTGCTGCAGCTGATCGAGAACCTGTTTACACCGGTTTCCGCTCTGCTGGATGCTTTGAAGCCCATCGTGAATGTGAACACCGTACTGACTCAGGTATTCAAGGCCTTCAAAGTGGATCTGAATGGCTTACTGGCTAAGGTTGGCCTGAAGTTGGATCTGAACATTGACCTGTACGATCTGACCGCTATGCTGAAGCCCATCATCGGCGTGGACAACATTGTTCCCCTGCTGAATCAGGTGCTTGGCATGATCAAGATCAAGGGTAAACCCCTGGGTCTGGAACTGATGGATATTGACTGGTTCCAGCTGGCAAGCCACGGCAAGGTGATGACCGATGCTTCTCAGGCTGCCACTTACGGCACGCGCGTGTTTGTAAAGGGCGACGCCTCTGAGACCTTGATTGCCGTGCTGCGGTACCTGGTTGAAGTTGTCAACTACAAGGACAACTACAACACGGTAGCCAGCTTGGTAGGCTCCCTGATCGGTGGATCTGACAACAGCTCCATTACCGATGTGGTAGGCACCGTGCTGAATATGCTGAAAGGCGACACCGACGATGTAATCGGCGAACTGTGTAACCTGCTTCAGCAGTTGGGTGGTTAATCCCCCATTCCTAAATGAAAATGGCGTACCTTCGGGTACGCCATTTTTGTTACCCGCCGCCGGACAGGCTCCTGTATATCCTGTATATAATGTATATAATATAGAGCGCCCTTTGGGTGCAGGCTCTCACCTGCCCCGGAGGGCTGCTTTTTTTCGCCAAGTTTTACGGCTTTTTGAATTTTCTTTGCGAAAGCCTTGTATTGCTTTTGCAATTTATATATAATAAGTGCATAGTAACTTTTATCTCGGTGGTGAATACAAATTGCTCGGTAAATACGCCAGAGTCAAGGTCGTTATGCCTATTGGCTCTACGGACGGTACGGGCTATCGGTATCCGCTGAACTACGGCACAGTATACGGTGAAAAGGACCAGACTGCCTACATTATGGGCATCCACCACCCTGTGCGTAACTTTGACGGGCGTGTGATAGCCGTCCTCCGAAACAAAAAGAAAAGAAATCCATTTGGATTGTGGCGCCCAAGAGCACACGATTCATTGTCAACGACATTTTGGAATATCTGGACCCGGAGCGGGACTTTCCCGGCTACCGGCTGGAATGCCTTTACGAGAGCAGCTGCGGCGCGGTCATCTTCCATGATATTAAGGGGGAGGTGCGCTACCTGCTGATCAAGAACAAGCGCTCCGCCCACTGGGGCTTCCCCAAAGGGCATATTGAAAGGGGCGAGACCAAGGAGCAGACCGCCTACGGGAGGTACAGGAGGAAACGGGCTTGCGGGTTAAGCTGATTGAGGGGTTCTCCTGCCTGTCCAAGTATCGGATTCGGGATCGGGTTGAAAAGACGGTAACCATCTTTGCCGCCACCACCCCGAGCACGGTGATCCACATGCAAAAGGAAGAAATTGAGGACTACATTTGGCTCACCTATGACCGTGCGCTGTCGCTGCTGCGGTTTGACAATGACAAGAGTATTCTCATTGCCGCCCACGATTTTTTGGACCAAAACAACATTATTTAACGATGGAATCCATGTGTGCTGAAACTGCTATTTAATTGAACTGACCGCCGCCTTTTTGCGGGACGAGCCGGTAACCTTGCGCCCGGATATTGATTATCACAAGCTGTGCGGCATTGCCAAGGCGCATAATCTGATCGCTGTGGTGTACGCAGTGTGCAACAAAGCACCCAATACCGAAGTGATCCCGGAGGACTGCCGACTGGCACTCAGCGAGCACTTCTTTAGCAGCGTGTTCCTGTACGAGCACCAAAAGCAGGGCGTGGAGCGGGTGTACCGCGTCCTCAGCGACGCCGGCATCCCCCATGTATTTTTAAGGGCGCGATCTTAAAAGAACTGTACCGGTGCCGGAGTGCCGCCTAATGGGCGACATTGACCTGCTCATTAACCCGGCGAACCGCCAGACAGCCAAAAAAGCGCTAATGAGCAGCGGCTTTGCCTGCACTGCCCAGAACGGCCCGGTATACGACTACCGCAAGGGCGATGTGTTGCTGGAGGTGCACACAGCACTGATCAGCGATGATCCCCGGTGTGAGACTGCCTTTGCAAACGCCATGGATCAAGCCCAATTTGAAGGCTGCTGCGGCAAATTGGAGGACAATTACCACTTTGCCTATCTAATCGCCCACTTGGCCCACCACTTTCGCTTTTACGGCGCCGGAATCAAGCTGATCCTGGATCTTGCCGTGATGCTGCAAAGGTGCCGGATCGACGAAAAAACGGTGCTGACCTTGTGTGAAAAAGCCGGTTTGGCACAATTCGCTAAGATTGTGCTCACCGTGTGTTATCACTGGTACGGCGTGGGTACGCCTTATGTGGATGACACAGTGGACTGTGAATCGTTTTTGGTCAGCTACGGTGCCTTTGGTAACGCGGACCGGAACAAAAGCGCCGTCATTGCCCGCCGCCAAATGGAGCAGGGCGAGAAAGCAAGCCCCCTGCGCAGCAAGCTGCGCCTGGCGTTTCCGGCATACAGCCAAATGCGCCGCATACCCTATATTCGATTTTTAGACGGTCACCCTTGGCTGACCCCGTACGCCTGGTGCTACCGTCTGATTTACAACACCCGGCACCGCAAGGACTTTATGGTGCGCACGCCCGGGGACTGGACAGCGACGATGCCTACGCCGCTGCCAAGGAAGAACTGGAATTCTTTAAGGAGATGGGATTGTTATGATTTTTGGTATCATTTTGCTGGCTATCGCAGCCATTTTACTGGTGTGGTTCATAGCCTGGTTTATCATCACCCGCGTCAACGGCAACTGCCCGCTGTGCGCCATGGAAAAGATTGCACGCCCCTCTAAGCTGACCATAGACACCACGGACACACCGAATTACGGCGGCGCTACCGTGCCCCCTATGGCTGGTCCAGCTGGAACACCTTTCGCCAAAACATCAACCAAGATCTGATTCTGGAGGTGGCAGAGGCCATGGAGGCCAGCGGTCTGGCGGAAGCGGGCTACAACTATATTAACCTGGACGACTGCTGGCACAGCTCCGTGCGAGACGAAATGGGCCGCCTGCAAGGGGATTTGGGCACCTTCTCTATGGGGATCCCGGCGCTGATCAAGCAACTGAACAGCCGGGGCTTTAAGGTGGGTCTGTACTCCTCTAACGGGAACCTCACCTGCGAGGATCTACCGGCCAGTTTGGGCCACGAACGGCTGGATGCCAAAACCTTGGCCAGCTGGGGCTGCGAATTCTTCAAGTATGACTTTTGTCATCACCATGTATTAAAGGGTGATGTGCCCATTATTGAAAACCTGCAACTGAACCTGCCGGGTACCACAGAACCGGCACTGATCCTGCTGCCCGGCGAAGCAGAATTTACCGGCAAAGGTCGGGTAGTCAAGTGCAGCGATCTGCCTCCGGTCAAGGCATCGGTATGATCGGTTACGGCTCCGGCACCGCCGGATTCCGCTTTAGCGTAGAAGCAGGCGGCACCTATGCCCTGACCCTGGCCTATAACAAATCTCTGTGCCTCCACCAGCGCTACCTGCGCATTCGAGTCAACAACGGCAAGGAACATGAGCTGCTGTTCCCCACCACCAAGGGCGCCAGCCCCACCGGCCGTATCCAGCTGACAGTTGAGCTGCAATCGGGCGAGAACCACCTGTTGCTCTATAACCCGGTGGTTACCCGGGCTGACTCCTCTTACCTGCAATACGCCCGCATGGGTCGAGAACTGCAAGAGGCCACCAAGGAATGGGCTGTCATCACCGGCGAGGAGGAGCGCCCCATCATCTATTCCATCTGCGAATGGGGCTTTGCTTATCCCTACAAATGGGGAGCCAAGGCAGGCAATATGTGGCGTACCACGCCGGATATCATGCCCAAGTGGCTAAGCATTCAGACGATTTATGAGCACAATGTACGCCTGTATGACCATGCCGGTCCCGGGGCCTGGAATGACCCGGATATGTTGGAAGTAGGCAACGGCAAGCTGACAGAGAACGAGAACAGGGCTCACTTCTCCCTGTGGTGCATGATGGCCGCGCCGCTGATTCTTGGCAACGATGTGCGCAAGTTTGTGGACGGCAACAACGAGCAGGTGCGGGAGAACCCCACCTTAAAAATTGTCACCAACAAAAACCTGATCAACATTGACCAGGACCGCTGTGCAAGCCCTGCAAGCGCATTCGCCGCCAGGCCGGGCTGGATATTCTGGCCCGCCCGCTGCAAAACGGCGATGTGGCCCTGTGCCTGTTTAACAAGGGCACCTCCCGCCGCACGGTCACCTACGACATTAACGCCCTGGCGGACGATGCGTACCTGAACTTCCGCAAAACGCCGGGCAAGTACGAGGTGCATGAGCTGTGGAGCGACGAGTGGTTCAATGACAACACCATTAACGCCACCGTACCCCACCACGGCGTAAAAGTCTATCGTATTCATAATTCCTAACAACATACAAAACAGGCTAAGCAATGTAGATTGCTTAGCCTGTTTTTGCGTCTGTATTGGTGTATGCTTATTCGTAAATCTGGTGCTCACCGGTCATCATATCCGTTAAGTGCGTCTCCACCAGCGCCACCGCCCGGGCGGTATCGCCGTTGAGCAGCTGCACCAGCAGTTGCTGCAGGTAATGGTACAGGGACGCCTTGCCATAACGCTGCACATAACGAGCGCCCAACTGCACATTGGCAGTCTTAAAAGAATTATAGATCAGCGGCGCAAAGGTGTTGCCGCTAAGGAAGCTCAGTTCCTGATTATACGCATAAGCCAGCTCTGACACCTGCTGCGGGTCATCCGTCTCGGCCATTTGATCCACAAAATCCTCCAGCTTTTGCACCTCTGCCTCCGTAATGGCGCGGGCAGTGAGCTTGCGCACGGAAAAACAGTCGATCAGGATCTTAAACTCCAGCAGGGAGCGAATTTCCTGCTCCGGCAGAATACCACCGTTATAGTGCATAATGGACAGAAAAATATCTGACTTGCCCACCCGGCGATAATCTGCCACAAAGGTGCCCACCCGGGGCCGTACCTCTAAAAAACCTTTGTGCGCCATCTCCGCAATGCCGCTATTCACCACGCCCCGGCTTACATCCATCATCTCCGCCAACTCCCGCTCCGTGGGCAGCTGCGCACCGATGGGCAGCTCGCCGGACAAAATCTTGTCCTCCACAGACGAAATAAACAATTCTTTCAAACTGGCGGTTTGCAGCTTTTCAAATTTCATAGGTTCCCCTCCTGTGGTTCTTGGTAATACCAGTGACATTGTATCATCTTTGCTACTCAATTTCAACAAAAAACCGCCCCGGTTTTTGCCAATATGTAGAAATGTGCAGCCGGGCTTGTTAAAAGATTGACAATCTATAAAAACAGGTCTAAACTGAACATTGAAGCGGGCGGGAAACCGCCCACGGAAGGGTTGCGCTGCGGCGCAAGATGATTTATTTTTAGGAGGAGATAACTATGTTATTCCAAATCTACGGCGATACTGCGCTGTGGCAGCTGCTGGGCTGGGCATTGGTCTTCACCGGGTTGGTGCTGGCTAACGAGATCGCCCGCCGCTCCAAGGCAGGCGGCATTTTCTTTTTCCTGGTGCTTCCGGCTGCACTGAGCGTGTACTTTATCGTCATCAATGTGGCGGCCGCAAAGGGCGTTGACTGGGCGGTTAATAACGATACGGTGGTCCACATGAACAGCTGGTTCCATTATGCCAAGCTGTATGCTGCCACCGCAGGGTGCATTGGCTTTATGATGCTTAAGTACAAGTGGAGCATCGGCAAGACCCAATGGTTCAAGGTGTTCCCCTTTGTCATTGTGGCCATTAACATTCTGATCGCTGTGGCCAGCGACTTTGAGTCTGCCATTAAGGGCATCAGCGCCGGCGGTGCTGCCGGTGGTTGGTGGCTCTCCAGCGAAAATGTGTGGCTGTTCGGCGGCTGGTGGAATATCCTCAACGGCCTGGCCGGTATCATCAACATTCTGTGTATGACCGGCTGGTGGGGTATTTACTCCTCTAAGAACCACCAAGATATGCTGTGGCCGGATATGACTTGGTGCTACATTCTGGCCTACGATATTTGGAACTTTGAGTACACCTACAACAACCTGCCCACCCACTCCTGGTACTGCGGCCTGGCTCTGCTGCTGGCGCCCACCTTTGCCAACGCACTGTGGAACAAGGGCGGCTGGATCCAGAACCGTGCCTACACGCTGGCCATTTGGTGTATGTTTGCCCAGGTATTCCCGCTGTTCCAGGATCAAGGCAAGTTCGCCGTGATCACCAGCGTGTATGCTGACGGGTTTATGAACCCGGCGGTGCACCCCACCGCTGCCAACCCCACAGCGCAGGGCGTAATCTCCGTATTGGCGCTGGCAGTCAATGTGGTGGTATTCGGTTTCATTATGAAGAAAGCCAAGGAGACCAAGACCAACCCCTATCGTCACGAGATCTTCACCCATCAGAAAGATTTCCAGCTGGCTATGAGCGCGCGGAAGGCAAATAATCATACATAAGCAAACGCACTTGCAAGTATGCAAGTGCGTTTTTCTGTATATAAAGCCGAATTTGACATGAAGAGTACGCTGGCAGCGTATTGAAAAAGATCTACCCATTTACTACAATACAAAATATAGTATTGATTAAGGGGAGATATATAATGAAGTGTCCTAACTGTCATAGAGAAATACCTGTCGGCTATCATACTTGCCCTTATTGCAAAAGGACCTTGAATACATATAATCAAAGCAACAATCCATCCATCTCAAACCAAAACCGGGCAAAAGTCGAGCCCTTAATAAAAGCACAAAGATACTCATTCTCGTAATAAGTATCTTTCTGCTCCTAACGGCTATCATTGCCGGAGCAGTTACCTTATTACTGCATACCGCAAACAACAACACAGTGTACCGGCCGTATCTTCTGAAAATGCCATCACCAGAACAGAGTGGATTGCAATGCTGGCTGACCAGGAGGGCTATACCGACTGCAAGAATGACAAAAGCTATTTTGACGACATAAACCAAAGCAATGATAATTTCAAAAAAATACAAGCCTGCGTCGAATGGGAAATCCTAGACAAAGGTGGATCGTTTTTACCAAATGACAAAGCTACGACTGAATTTGCCGTAATTACTGCAGTAAAATCCATCGGACTGCAATTTATATCGGCTAATGACAAACCCATTCGCACGGATAGTGAAATCATTCATTCTACAAAGAAAAAACAGGAGATCGTTTTGATAATCAGTCGTATATTGACGCCGATTATGCAACAAAAATATTAAATAACACCAAGCAAATCAAAGAGGGCATCAAACTCAAGAATAGCGGCAGCGTAGAATACAAAGATAATGTTAAGAAAATTGACACAAACTCCATAAAAATACAAGGGAATAAGGCCACAACGCTACAACCAGTAAAAGTTGGCGACATATTGGTAATAGAGCCATGCGACGCATATCCATCGGGAAAAGCACTCAAGATTAAGAAGGTAAAAGGAGAAAACATAGAATTCACCACGCCCGGCCTGGACGAATTTTTGGGCGCATACACATTTTCAGGTGAAGCGTCGCCGGTAGTAACAGCTGTTTCATCCTCCGACAAAGATACAACTGTGAAAATTGAAACAGAAAATGCCGATACTACGCCAAACGTTACGCCCGCCGCGATTACGCCATTGGCCTTAGCAGGGAACGAAATTCCAACAAGCACAAGCACCAACCCATTCAACTACGATATAAAACTCTCCAAAAAGGTAGGCAATGTAAAAATCAGCGGTACTATATCGCTCAAAAAGTTAATCATGCGAGTTGATGAATTCAATGCAGTAGGTATTACTGTCAAAAACTGTAACGCACACCTCTCCTATGACCTGGAATCCAAAATATCCGTATCCGGTAAAACCGAAACTAAAATACCGGTGCGCGTGGACGCAAAGCTTTTTGGCGTGCTGGGCGCGGCAATAAAGATAACCGTAAAGATTGGCATAGACGGAAGTGTGTCTGTCATTTCTTCAACCACGGTAACGGAAACCATGAAATACAAGCAAGGCGCACTGCCCATATTCCGGCAAACCAACACACCACCGCAAACCGATTTGGAATTAAAAGTAAAGGGCTATGTAAATCCGGAAATCTGTATCGCAGGCGAAGTATTTAATGTAGATATGTTTGACTTTGGCGGGACCATAGGTGTATTTAATGCCGACGCGTCCACAAACAAATACGGCTGTTTAGACATCAAAGCCTATGTACCGCTCGACCTATTTATAAATTCGCAAGATAGCGTCTTGGGCAAGTTAAAGATAAAAATATCCTGGAAAATCTGGGACAGTAAAAGCAGCAAAATAAAAAAGCAATGGCATATTGAGTCAGGAAAAATTGTGGCTAAATGTACCACGCCCAAACCAACAACCACAAAGCCGGCCACTACACAAGCAGAAAAGCACCCAACGGTCGGCAACTGGCGCAAGGCATATACCAACTTTTTAAAAAAGTATTTGGCTGAAGTAGACAATCCTGAAGCATGCGGTTTTAGCCTTGTGTACATAGATAATGACGACGCTCCGGAACTTGTGATACGCGATGGTGATGCGCATTTTTCTGCTGCACATGTTTATACTTGCATAAATTCAAAAGTAGTCAAGCTGGTCGGTGATTTAGGCGGCACATACGGCATAATTGGTTATGTTGAAAAAGAGAAATTAATGTCTTCAACTGTCTGCTATCACGGCATCGAAGGCACAACGATATACAGAATAGATGCAGGTACTTGTAAAGAGGTTATCTCTTTGTTTAATAATGCGGGAGATACCCCAGAAGGAAAAACACCAACATACCGGGTGAACGATAAGGAAGTCAGTAAATCCGAATATGCTCGTGCTTGGAAAAAATACAAAGACCTTAAATGGGTTTATTCTTCCGACAGCAATATGATATTAACATTAGACAATATCGAATCCATCTCCGGTTAAATCTAAAAAAGCACCCCATACGCTGGTCATTTCATCGTATGGGGTGTCTTTCATATGCACATAAAAAATGCAGTGATACAATAACCCACTGCAAAATCAATATCCCAAATCCTCGTTGACGATCAGCACCTTAATGCGGCCGATATGGCGGTCAAAGGCGGTGGCCACATAGTTGCAGCACACCCGCTGGGGGCTAAAGCAGCCGTCGCACAGGGCGGGGTCTTCCTGATCCAGACTGATGCAGTGGCCGGTAGCGGCGCAAGGGGTCTTGCAATGGAGCCGCCGGGTGTTGCGGGGAGCAGCAATGCGTTTTACCCGCTCTACCGCCTGGTCAAAGGTATCTACGATCTTGTTGCGCCCCACGATCATAATCACCTGGCGGGGACCAAACACAATGCAGGCCACCCGGTTGGAGTTGCCGTCCACATTATAAAGTACCCCGTCGGTGGTAATGGCGTTGGATGAAGTGAAATAGCGTCACAGCCAAAGGCATCCTGGTAGCATTGGCGCAGCGCCTCGCCCTCCAGTCCGGCCCGGTTGATATATTGATAATCCCCACCGGAGAGCAGGTCGATCACGCCCACTTCCTTTAAGGTCTCCGATCCGCCGTGGGACACGCTGCTGCCCGCAGGCACCAGCTTTTTCACCAGGGGCAGCACCTGTGCCCGGCTCTCCAAATAATACGGCTCAAAGCCCCGCTTTTTTAAGTTTTTGATGGTTTCTTCTATTCTTGCGTCCATCCCAGTCGCTCCTTTCTTATCGGTTCCAGTATTTCCGGTCCAGTGCCGGTATTGCAGCGCCTCCGAGATGTGGCGCCGTTGATTTCCTCTGTCTGCTCCAGGTCCGCAATGGTGCGGGCAATGCGTAAAATTTGTCATACGCCCGGGCAGACAACCCTAATTTATCAAAGCTGATTTGCAGCAAAGCGGAGGCATCCTCCGTCAGGCGACAACAGTCCTTGGTCATTTGAGGCGGCATTTTGGCATTGCAGGTAATGCCGGTGCCCGCAAAGCGCCGCGCCTGCATTTGGCGTGCCCGGTTCACCCGCTGCCGAATGGCGCTGCTTGGTTCGCCCCGGGTGGTATCTGCCAACTGGGCATAGTCCACGCTCTGCACCTCCACATGCAGGTCAATCCGATCCAAAATGGGACCGCTGACCTTGTCCCGGTAGCGGTTCACCGCCGCCTGGCTGCAAGTGCAGTCCTTGGTGGGATGGCCCAAAAATCCGCAGGGGCAAGGGTTCATCGCCGCCACCACCATAATATTAGAGGGATAGGTTAGGCTGCCCCCGGCGCGGGAAATGGTGATCACACCGTCCTCCAACGGCTGGCGCAGAGACTCCTTCGTGCGCCGATCAAACTCCGGGAACTCGTCCATAAACAGCACCCCGTTATGGGCCAGGCTAATCTCGCCGGGCTTGGGCACCGCACCGCCGCCGGTAAGCCCCTGGGGCGATACCGTGTGGTGGGGACTGCGAAAAGGGCGGTGGCTGATCAGCCGGGTACCGCTGGGCAGTGCCCCGGCAATGGAATAGATCTTGGTGGTCTCGATCTGCTCCTCAAAGGTCATTTCCGGCAAAATAGACGGCAGCCGCTTGGCCAGCATAGACTTGCCGGTGCCCGGCGGGCCGATCATCAGGCAGTTGTGTCCCCCGGCAGCTGCGATCTCCAGCGCCCGCTTGGCGTTTTGCTGCCCCTTTACATCTGCAAAGTCCAGATACTCCAGCGTGTCCTCCTCCGGGGAAAATGCCCGGTAGCAAGGCTCTACCGGTGCCTTGCCCTGCAAGTGATCCAGCACCTGGCGCACATGGGCCACCGGCAACACATCTATGCCCTCCACAATACTGCCTCGTCCCGATTGGCAGCGGGAACAAACACCGCGTGCAGCCCTTTGTCCCGGGCGCACAACACCATGGGCAGTACCCCGGTGCAGGCCCGGATTTCGCCGTCCAGAGACAGCTCGCCTAAAAAGGCGCAGCCGTCGGTGCTGCCGTGAATTTGACCGCTGGCTTTCATCAGTGCCACAAACACCGGCAGGTCGTAAACGGCGCCCTCTTTCTTTACATCTGCCGGGGCAATATTTACCGTCATACGGGACACCGGGAACTGGTAGCCCCCGTTCTTAATGGTAGCCCGCACCCGCTCCCGACTCTCTCGCACCGCCATATCCGGCAGGCCCACAATGTCAAACCGGGGCAGACCGGTGCTGATATCCGCCTCTACCGTAACGGAAAAAGCATCCAGCCCGTTCAGACCCAAGCTCTCCACCTTAGCATACATAATAACGACCTCTTCTCCTGATTTTCTGCTTTTATTATACACGACCGACAGCCGTTTGACAATGCTTATTGACACCGGTGCAAATTGGGATTAAAATAATAGCGTGATGAGGAGTGGAAAGAGACAGACCCATCGTCAAAGAAAGGCAAAGGTGACAGTATGAATACCACAGAACTCTATACCCAGTGGCTGGAAAAGGCCACCGCTGATCCGGACCTGCAGGCAGAGCTGCAAGCCATCGCCGGACAGGATGAGGAAATTCGCGATCGGTTCTACCGCTCACTGGAGTTCGGCACCGCCGGGCTGCGAGGCGTGATCGGCGCCGGTACAAACCGTATGAATGTGTACACCGTAGGCCGTGCCACCCAAGGGCTGGCCGATTATCTGAACGCCAAATACGACCACCCGTCCGTGGCCATCGGCTATGACTCCCGGATCAAGAGCGACCTGTTCTCCAAAGAGGCGGCTGCTGTGCTGGCGGGCAACGGCATTAAGGTATATCTTTATAAAGAGTTGGAGCCCACCCCCTGCCTGTCCTTTGCGGTGCGGCAGCTGGGCGCCAAGAGCGGCATTATTCTCACCGCCTCCCACAACCCGGCCAAGTATAACGGCTACAAGTGCTACAACAAAAACGGCTACCAAATGACCGACGACGAGGCGGCGGAGACTTACCATTATATTGAAAAGGTGGACTACTTCACCGGCATTAAGAAAGCGAACTTTGACGCCGCTGTGGCAGACGGCACCGTGGAATACATTGGCGAAAAGATGATGACCGCCTTTTTGGACGCGGTAGAGACCCAGTGTATGAACCGGGGCGTGTGCCAAAAGGCAGACCTGAAAGTGATCTACACCCCCCTAAACGGCACCGGCAATAAGCCGGTACGGGCGATCCTTGACCGGATCGGCGTGCCCCATGTGTATGTGGTGCCGGAGCAGGAGCTGCCGGACGGCAACTTCCCCACCTGCCCCTACCCGAACCCGGAGATCAAGCAGGCCTTTGAACTGGCACTGAAAATGAACGAAAATATCCACGCCGATCTGCTGCTGGCAACCGACCGGATTGCGACCGGGTAGCATTGCGGTGATGCAAGGGGCAAAGTACGGCTGATGAGCGGCAACGAAGTGGGCGCTATGCTGCTGAATTACCTGCTGGAAATGCGAAAGCAAAAAGGCACCCTGAGCCAAAACAGCGTGGCAGTGAAGTCCTTTGTATCCACCGACCTGGCCCAGGCCATTGCTGCCCGCTACGGCTGCACCTTTAAAAATCTGCTCACCGGATTTAAGTACATCGGCGAGGTGGTGACGCAGCTGGAGTCCCAGGGCCGTGCAGACGACTTTGTGATGGGCTTTGAGGAAAGCTACGGCTATTTGGCCGGCACCCATGCCCGGGATAAGGACGCGTGGTGGCCAGTATGCTCATTTGCGAAATGGCCGCCTACTACAAGCTGCAAGGGCTGAGCTTGGGCGATGTGATGGACAAAATCTACGCCGACTACGGCTACTATGACAACGCAGTGGTCAGCTACACCTTTGAGGGCGAGGCCGGTATGGAAAAGATGGCCGGAATCATGAACCACCTGCGCCAAAATCCGCCAAAATCTCTGGGCGACAGCCCGGTGGTGGAACACAGCGACTACCAAAGCTCCCTATCCACCGACTTGGTTAGCGGCAAGTCCACCCCCATTGACCTGCCCAAATCCAATGTGCTGGAATACAAGGCGGAGAACGGCTGCAAGCTGATCGTGCGCCCCTCCGGCACGGAGCCGAAGATCAAAACCTATGTGACCGCCGTAGCCGCAGACAAAGCCGTTGCCCAGAAAATGGGGCAGCAGCTCATAGACGAAAGCGCCGCCTGGATGGCGTAACAGAAAGGAAGTAGAGAGAATATGCAGCAAAAATGGGTCAAGGTGACCGCCATTATTCTGGCGCTGCTGATGGCTTGCAGCGGGCTGGGTGTTGGCATTTACGCCTTTGTATCTTAACAAAAAGCACGCCCCGGCGCTACGGTACTTTACCGGGCGGCGGGGCTTTTTTGATGGAAAGAGGTGGGCCCTTTATGTGGATCTTATTTGCCGTAGGAGCGCCTTTTTGCCGGCGCTACCTCTGTACTGGCCAAGGCGGGGATCAAATCCGTGTCCTCGGACTTTGCCACTACCTTTCGCACCGGCGTGGTGCTGATCTTCTCCTGGCTGATGGTCTTTGTGGTAGGGTGCCAAAACGCCGTCTCCACCATTACCCCACGGGCACTGGTGTTCCTGGCTCTGTCCGGTGCCGCCACCGGACTGTCCTGGCTGTGCTACTTTAAGGCCCTGTCCATCGGCAACCTGAGCAAGGTGGTAGCGGTGGACAAATCCTCCACTTTTCTGACCATTCTGCTGGCGCTGATCTTCTTCCGCGAGCCGTTTCACTGGCTCACCGGGCTGGGGATCGCCGTGATGATCGCCGGCACAGCCCTAATGCTGGAAAAGGGCGACGCCAAAAAGGGAGAAAAAGGCTGGCTGTTTTACGCCGCGGGCAGCGCCGTCTTTGCCGCACTGCAGTCCATACTGGGCAAGGTGGGCGTGCAGGATATGGACTCCACCCTGGCCACCGCCCTGCGCACCGTGGTGGTGCTGATCTTTGCCTGGGCCATTGTGCTGGGCAAGGAAGAGGGCGGCGACTGGAAAAAGATGACCCGCCGGGACGCCGTGCTTCTGGTTCTGTCCGGGATCACCACCGGCGCCAGCTGGTTGTGCTACTACCGGGCGCTGCAAACCGGCCGTGCCAGCGTGGTGGTGCCCATCGACAAGTGCTCCATGCTCTTTGCCGTGGCATTGTCCGCCATCTTCTTAAAAGAGAAGCAGACCCGCCGCAGCCTACTGGCGCTGGCACTGGTGGTGGCAGGCACTTTAATGATCGCCTTGGCCTGACCTGATATACATAGAATGCAAAAAGGACCGTATCTGAGAGATACGGTCCTTTCCTCTTTGCTTTATAATCACGGATTATCCCAGCGCATAGGCCAGATCGCTTGCATCGTCCGTTGTAGGCTTCCCCTGCGCATACCCGTAGGCGATAGGCACAAAATACATCTTGGTGGCCTTGCGTCCTTGGTGATCAAGCTAACGGCATAGCCTGCTTTGCTTTCTTCAGCCGTTCCATTTGGTCAGCGCCCGGCTGTACACCAGCAAGCGTGCGGGCAATGGCTTTTCGGTCCGTTACCGTACGAAACGGATCGGTATAAAGGGACGCAAAGTTCTTGCGCACCACCTGGCCGCCCAACAGGCTCTCCGGGCGGGTCAGGTAATAGCCGTCCTCACTGTCCGGCTCGCCCAGCAGGCAGCCGTCCCCTTCGGTATAATCAGCTGACACCGTACAAATCGGCGATACCAGCATCGTCTCCACCTGATCGGCAGACGGCAACGTGGTCTGCGCCCCATAGATAAAGCCGTCTTTTTGCAGCAGCTTTAAGGTGCGATTCGCCCCGCCGGACTGATTAGGCAGATACACCACCGAGCGCTCCACCGGGCACGGCGGATCGCTGTCTGTATGGGTGCTGTAAAAGCGGTTATAATAGGTACGCAAGGCCTCCGGGTCCATCTTTTGCAGTTGGCGGCGGGTCTTGCTGTCCGTACCCGGGCGCACCTGGTAAATGGCAAAGGACACGGTGCTCCAGACGCGTCTTGCATATTCATATAGGTCCAGTCCGCCTGGGTCAGCTCCATAAAATCCGCCCGAATGGCAGGGTAGTAGGCGGTCTGATCCACCTGCACCTCGCCCCGATTGTCCTCCATGGTCTGATCCCAGTACAAATCGTCCCGCTCCGTGCTGATTAAGGACACCAGCAGCAGGTTCTCCTTGGCGCTGTTCTTCACAAAGGGCTGTTGCTGCTTATATTCTTTGGTGGAGCGGATCACATTGGCGCCTTTGTCCCCGTAAGCGGTATAGATCCGGGTCAGAACCTTGCCGTTCTTTAATTTATATCGGAAACTGGACTTAAAGCCGCTGCCGCCCAGTACCTCTGTCTCTGCTGCGGTAATGCAATCCCGATGCAGCTGCACAATGGCAGCCACGGACGCCGTCCGTAAACGTATAGCTGGATTCCAGCTCTTGCGACTCTGTCGTATCGGTAGAAACCGAATGCGTACCCGGCTCCAACATATAATCCGGCAGATCCACCAGCGGGTCCTCCACCATAGGCTGCACCGTTACCTGCGCCACATCCTCTGCTACCGGCACCTTGTTGCGGTAGTCGCTGCCCTGCACGCCTAAAAGGCACACGGTGCCAACGGTCACCACCACTAAGGTACTGCACAGCACCGCGGCAGTGGGATTAACGACCTTGTGGGTGTACACCAAGGTACACACCAGAGTCATCACGCCCACACCGGCACCACACAGCAGCGCATACACGCCATACTGATTGGCCTGCAAGGTTAGCAGCATAGGCAAACACACCAGGCTCAGCGCCGCCCCGGTGGTGGCCAGCACATAGACCACCGGTGTGGACAGGGTCTGCTCCGCGCACTCGCCGGAGCGCCGCCGATAAAAGAACAGTCCGGCAAAGAAGCTGACTGCCCCCACCAGCAAAGCCGCCAGCAGCAAATAGCGAAAATCAAACACTCCCTGCACCCCAAAGGGCACATACGCGATAGGGCTGACCAGTGCCACGATCCGTACCGGCTGCTGGTTCAACCCGGACAGGAAAGTGGGAAACAGCTCTGCATAAGAAATCAGTCCCAGGGGCAAACAGCCGCCGATACCGATAAGCAGGGTCCAGTATTGCCACACCTTGCCTGCCGTAACGGCGCATAGCAAACAAATACAGTAGAAGCCGCCGCCGCTGCAAAGGCAACTGTCAGCAGCCGCAGGCCGTAACCGGCATCCAGTTGAACATGCCACTTGCGAGGGATCAACTGAGGCAACAACCAGCACCCGATTCCGGCGCCGCAAAAGGCCAGCAAAAGCACCAGTTCCCCCATCACCCACTTGACAAAGTAAAAAGTGCGCCGAGTCACCGGCAGGGATAAATAGAAATCACTTTGCCGCCGACTGTACAGAAAGCGAAAAGCGGATATAGCAAAGAACGCCCCCGCCATGATTGTGGCGGCGGACAAAAGCAGCGCTATACTGCCAAAAATGCGCACCGTCTGATCCTGCGCGGCGACAGTGTCGGTCCCCTGATTCATAAGTGCCTGCAAAAGGCCGTGGCACAGAGCATATAAGAAGCCTAAAACCGGAAACAATGCCAGCCAAACAGACATACGGCGCCCCTCCCGCTGCAAAGCGGAAAACAGCACCCACTTAGATGACCTTGTTGATGTCATAACCGGCCACCTCCATTTCGCTGATAAATAATTCTTCCAGAGTAATCGGCAGGGTCTCGCAAAACAGCGGATGCAGCCGCTGCACCAGCGCCAAAGTCTCTGTCTCCGTGCCCCGCACCGTCATCTCAAACAGCTTGCCCTGCTGGCTGCATTTGAGCAAATTCAGCCGGAGCGCACCGTCTCAAAATCCGCCGGATCCGCCAATGCGAACTGCAAGCGGGTGATCCCCAGCTTCAGCCGATCCAGGTCGTCCTCGCACAAGGCACCACCCCGATGGAGCAGCCCCACATGGTCGCACACATCCTCCAGCTCCCGCAAATTGTGACTGGCGATCATCACAGATGCGCCGTTCTCCGCCACAAAGTCCACCAGCAGCTTCTTCACCAGTTCCCGCACCACCGGGTCCAGGCCGTCAAAAATCTCGTCAAACAAGATACAGCGAGGCTGGGTGGACAACCCCAGCAGAATCGCCGCCTGGCGCTGCATACCCTTACTCATCTTGCCCAACCGAGCGTCAAAGGAAATGGGAAACAGCTTTTCCATCCGGCAAAGTAGTCCTCGCTCCACCCGGGATACACGCTGCGGTACAGCCGTGCCAGCCGCCGCACGGTGGCGGTGGGAGCTAAATATGGATAGTCCGAGATAAACACAGTGCTGCGCTTGACCTGCTCATTCTCAAAAGGCGCCTGGCCGTTAATGAGCACCCGCCCGCTGTCCGGCCGATACACACCGGCCAAAATGCGCAGCAGCGTGGACTTACCGGCGCCGTTAGAACCTACCAGCCAAAACGGAGCCGTCCTGCACCTTCAGCGTCAAGTGGCGCAAGGCGGTAACGCAGTCAAACTGCTTGCTCACATCTTGAATTTCAATCATCTCGGTCCCTCCTCTCCATCTGTTCTTCTACAATCTGCCCCAGCTCCTGCCGGGTCAGGCCGGCGTCTGCCGCTGCCTGTACCGCTGCGGCAAAACGATCTGCCGCCAGCCTCTTAAACTGGGACAACTGATCCTTCTCCGGCGAAATAAAAGCGCCCCGCCCGGCTACTGTATAAAGCACGCCGTTCATCTCCAGAGCGGCATAGGCCTTTTGTACCGTGTTGGGGTTAATGCCCAGTTGCTGTGCCATGGCACGCACCGACGGCAGCTGCTGGTCCGGCAGCAACAGCCCCAGGGACACATACCGCACGATCTGCGCTTGCAGCTGCTGGTGAATGGGCACCCGACTGCGATTATCTATATGAAACAACCGTGCACGCTCCTTTTTCTCGTTCTCTGTACTATACATAGTAGTACACTATGACTATACCATACTCATCGCCAATCGTCAACCACCGTTTACAGCCAAATTCGCGCACTTCCGACAAAATACCCGGCCTTTTGTCGCAGAACATTTAACCCAAATTTAACATTGGCCGAATTCAAACTTAACAGACTTCCTATATGCTATGTGGGAACAAAATAATAAACAAGACAAAACAGAAAACAGCGGGGTATATCCGATGACAATTTTCAACTTCTTAAGCCTAATCGGCGGTCTGGCTCTCTTTCTCTTTGGTATGAATGTGATGGGCAGCGGCCTGGAAAAATGGGCGGCGGCAAATTCGAGTCCGTGCTGGAAAAATGACCAACAACCGCATTAAGGGCGTGCTGCTGGGCGCCGGCGTGACCGCCGTGATCCAGTCCTCCAGCGCCGTGACCGTGATGGCCGTGGGCTTTGTAAATTCCGGCATTATGGCACTGAATCAAGTGGTGGGCATTATTATGGGTGCCAACATCGGTACCTGTATCACCTCCTGGCTGCTGTCCCTCACCGGCATTGAAAGCAGCAATGTATTCTTGACCATGCTGAAACCCAGCACCTTCTCCCCGATACTGGCGCTGATCGGCATTGTACTCTATATGTTCTGCAAAAGCGAGAAGAAGAAAGAACTGGGTTCCATTCTCCTGGGCTTCTCTACCTGATGTTCGGCATGGAGGCTATGAGCGGCGCTGTGGCACCGCTGGAGAGCGATCCGCCTTTACCGGCGTGTTCACCATGTTCTCTAATCCCATTCTGGGCGTGCTGGTGGGTATGATCCTCACCGCCATCATTCAAAGTTCTTCCGCTTCCGTGGGTATTCTGCAAGCACTGTCCGCCACCGGTGCCATCTCCGTGGGCGCCGCATTTCCCATTATTTTGGGGCAGAATATCGGCACCTGCATCACGGCGCTGATCTCCAGTATCGGCACCAACAAAAACGCCAAGCGCACCGCTGTCATTCACCTAACCTTTAACATCATCGGCGTGGTGTGCGGTATGGCGCTGTTCTACGGTGCCAATGCCATCTTCCACTTTGCCTTTTTGGACAAAGCGGTGAACGGCGCAGACATTGCCGCCATTCACACTGCTTCAATGCATTTTGCACGGTGCTGCTGTTCCCCTTTGGCAAGCAGCTGGAAAAGCTGTCCTGCCTGATCGTGCGGGACAAGGCAGACGAGGCGCAGCCGCCGTCGCAGACAGCGACACACTGGTAGAGGAGCGCTTTTTGATGTCCCCGTCCTTTGCCATTGAGAAGTGCCGGGAACGCACCAACGATATGGCCCGCCTGGCCCAGAAAAATACCCTGCTGTCCCTGGGCTTCATCCGGGTCTACAATAAGAAAGACAGCGAGGCGATTCACCAAAATGAAAAGGCGCTGGATGCCTTTGAGGACGAACTGGAGACCTACCTGGTCAAGATCAGTAGTATGCAGCTGAGTCTGGAGAACAGTATGCAGGTGAGCAAGCTGTCCCACGCCATCGGCAACTTTGAACGGATCGGCGACTACGCAGTGAATATTCTAAAAACCAAGCGCACCATGCACGAGGACAAGATTCACTTCTCCAAGGAAGCCTCCAAGGAACTGGAAGTGATGAGCAGCGCCGTGCAGGAGATCATCACCAAGGCCACCAACGCCTTTATTGAGAACGATGTGGCTGCCGCCCAAACCATTGAGCCGCTGGAGCAGGTGATTGACAACTTAAAGGCAGAGCTTCGTGCCGCCACACCAAGCGCTTGCAGGCCGGGGAATGCACCATTGAGAACGGTATGCTGTTCTTTGACATCATCAACAGCTTTGAGCGCATTGCGGACCACTGCTCCAATCTGGCTGTGTGCATTATTGAGCTGAGCCAGGGCAGTTACCAGACCCATCGCTACTTAAAGAGCGTAAAGAGCCAAGAGAACGCCCGGTTTATGGAAAGCTTTGAGGATTATTTGCGCAATACGCATTGCACTAACGGTGAATTTTTGCTATGCTAAAAGGAGTAGGAGGTGACGGTGTGAGCCAAAAGATCTATATTGTAGAGGACGATTCCAGTATTCGAGAGCTGGAAAGCTATGCCCTAAAGAGCGCCGGATTTGAAACGCTGGGATTTGAGAACAGCCGGGATTTCTTCGCCCAAATGGAGAGCCACCTGCCGGATCTGATCCTGCTGGACATTATGCTGCCGGGCACAGACGGACTGAAAGTGCTGGAGACCATTCGCTCCACCCCCGCTTACAGCAAATTGCCGGTGATCCTGGTTACTGCCAAAACCGGCGAGATCGACGCAGTTAAGGGGCTGGACTCTGGCGCCGACGACTATATACCAAGCCCTTTGGGGTGATGGAGCTGATCTCTCGGGTAAAGGCGCTGCTGCGCCGCATTGACCGGGTGAAGAAAGAGGATCTGAACTACGGCACCATTCGCATAGACGTGAGCCGACACACCGTGCAGGTAGACGGCAACGAAGTGGAGCTGACCTATAAAGAATACGAAATTCTCAAGTACCTGATGAAGAACCGGGGCATTGTGCTCACCAGAGACTCCCTGATGGAAAAAATTTGGGGCTACGATTTCGAACACGGCAACCGCACGGTGGATGTACATATCCAGTCCCTGCGCAAAAAGCTGGCACCGCCGGGGACGCCATTAAAACCATTCGCAATGTGGGCTACAAGATCGGTGACTGATCATGCGTAAAAAAGTCTTTTTCCGTGTATTTTGCTTTACCGCTCTGGCAGTGATCGCCACCGTGGTGCTCATCACCCTGGCGCTGACAGTGGCACACGGCGACACCGGTGCCTTGACCGGCGCCATCATCCGCAAGGAGTTGCCCTATGTACTGGGCATTTTGGCGGCAGTGCTGGGGACTTCCGTGCCGGTCAGCTACGCCATCACCGGCGCATTATTCAACCGCTGGAACAGTTGGGCGAACACATTGACCACATTGACCGGGTACAAACCGAAAAAGAGCTGCGCCCCTTTGTGGAGAAGATCCAGGCCAATAATGAAAAAAAGCGTCAGCTGGAAAAACAAAAAAAGCAATTTACCGCCAATGTGTCCCACGAACTGAAAACCCCGCTAACCTCCATTGCCGGTTATGCTGAACTGATCGAAAACGGAATGGCTCGGCCGGAGGACATAAAGCCCTTTGCCCACACCATTCGCAAGCAGGCGCTGCGGCTGGTGTCTCTGGCAGAGGATATTATTCAACTGTCCCAGTTAGAGGAGAACGACGGCGAGATCCTCTTTGAAGAAGTGAATTTAACGGAATTGGCGTCGGACTGCGTGCAGTCCCTGCAAATCAACGCCCAAAGCCGAACAGTAGACCTGCACCTGGCGGCCCCGGAAGCGCCCATTTACATTAAGGGCAACAAAAGCCTGCTGGAGGAACTGCTCTACAACCTGTGCGACAACGCCATTCGGTACAATCAGCCCCAAGGCAGTGTCACGGTAACCCTGCGCCCGGAGCAGGGCGGCACCGCCTTACAGGTGGCCGACACCGGCATCGGCATACCGGAGAAATACCGGGAGCGTATCTTTGAACGCTTCTTTCGAGTGGACAAAAGCCGCAGCAAGGAAACCGGCGGCACCGGGCTGGGGCTAGCCATCGTCAAGCACATTGAACAACCGATTTTAAAATTGTTCCCGCAGACATTGAACGAAACGGTTGAGAACAATGTTCCGCTTGAAAAACGTCCCGAATATTCTTCCGTCAAAAAGGCATTGCATATTTCAAAAAACGGC
>ENA-OQAS01000029-OQAS01000029.1-human-gut-metagenome-genome-assembly--contig:-NODE-29-length-69329-cov-5.286841_pt1 | contig 69329 bp, 80 predicted proteins | sample MGYA00242733_ERZ504523 | MGnify/ENA primary metagenome ERZ504523 (study PRJEB26092, sample SAMD00036239) | human gut metagenome | host: Homo sapiens | study: EMG produced TPA metagenomics assembly of...
GCTGATCATAGGCTGAAGATAAGAATGTGACAGAAAAAGGCACTGTGCGTCCGAAAAAAGGGCGGCGGTGCCTTTTTTGCGTGCGCGGCAGTGCAGTTTGGTGATAGGAGAGGGGACCGGCTCATAGAATATAACAGTACATAGCAACAAAGATCAAAGGGGGACAACAGCGCATGGATGCATATTCAGTATACCGCGATATTCAGAAACGAACGAAGGGCCAGTTCCTGATCGGAGTGGTGGGGCCTGTACGGACGGGAAGTCCACCCTGATCCGCCGTTCCTGGAGGTGCTGGCACTGCCGTATCTTTCGGAAAAGGAACAGGCGGAGGTACGGGATGCCCTGCCTTTAAGCGGGGAGGGAAAGACGATCACAACGGTGGAGCCGAAATTTGTGCCGAAAGACGCCGTGGAGCTGCAGCTTGGGGAGGGCGATCCGATCCGGCTGCGACTGATCGACTGCGTCGGCTTTCTGGTGCCGGACGCGGCGGGAAATCTGGAAAATGAGAAGGAGCGGATGGTGAAAACACCGTGGTCCGAGCAGGCGATTCCGTTCCGGGAGGCGGCGGAGATCGGTACGAAGAAGGTGATCGCAGAACATTCCACGATCGGTCTTATGGTGACGTGCGACGGATCGTTCGGCGAGCTGCCGCGGGAGAATTTTCTGCAGGCGGAGGAACGAACCGTTGCGGAGCTCAAAAAGCAGGGAAAGCCCTTCCTGATTCTTGTGAATGCGAAAAAACCGTACCGGGAGGAGACACAGCGGCAGGTAAAGGAGCTTGAAACAAAATTCGGCGTGGCAGCGATGGCGGTGAACTGCGACCAGCTCCGCAAAGAAGATATTCTGCATATGCTCGAAAAGGTGCTGTATGAGTTTCCGCTTCAGCAGATGGAATTTTATATTCCTAAATGGGTGGAGCTTCTTGCCGATGACCATCCGCTGAAGGCAGAGCTGCTGCAGAAGATCCGTGAGATGTGCAGGGAAAAGACGCGCCTGAAGGATGCAGTGGGCGGAAAAACAGCGATTGCCAGTCAGTATGTCAGCCAGACACTGCTGCAGTCGATGGATCTTGCGAGCGGTACGGTGAAGGTGCGGATTGAGGTGAAAGAGCAGTATTATTATGAAATGCTGAGTGTACTTGCCGGCGTGGAGATCAAAGGCGAGTATGATCTGGTGCAGACGATCCGCGAGCTGTCGGCACAACGGGAAGAGTACCGCAAGGTAGAGGACGCGATTCATGCGGTGCGCGGATGCGGCTACGGCGTCGTGATTCCGGGGAGGGAGGAGATTCAGCTGGAGGAGCCAGCCGTGATCCATCAGGGAAACAAATACGGCGTGAAAATTAAATCGGTGAGCCCGTCGATTCATATGATCAAGGCCAACATCGAGACGGAGATTGCGCCGATCGTCGGAAGTGAGCAGCAGGCGGAGGATCTGATCGCCTATATCAAAGAGAGCGCAAAGAGCCCGGAGGGAATCTGGAATACCAACATTTTCGGCAAATCCGTCGAGCAGCTCGTTGACGACGGCATCCGCAGCAAAATCGCCCAGATCACCGAGGATGGCCAGGCAAAACTCCAGGATTCCATGCAGAAAATTGTCAACGACAGCCGGGGCGGAATGGTGTGTATTATCATTTAATACAAAAGCTGTTCGAATATTTTTGAGTAATTGTGCAATAATACTTGAAAAGCGAACCAAAATAGCGTATAATCCGAATTGTGAAAAGAAAAGAAGAAAAATGTAACTTCCTGGAATGTTCGATGATCTCATTATTTTGAACCTACATTTACTTTAAACGGGAGGCTTATTATTGTCATGTGGATGTCAGGCCACCCTGGAAACAGACGTCAGTGGAAGGCAGAAATGATGACTGCGGCTACCCACTAGCTTGCGTTGCTAGGAGTCAAAGTATGGGAAACGGCATTCCGGGGTTACAAAAGAGAAAAAAGAGAATCATGAAAATGGTTCTCTTTTATACGTTACATACAACCAAAAGGAGAAGGAACATGAAAAAACAGGGTTTTGGAACAACAAAAGACGGAAAAGAAGCATTGCTCTACACGCTCTCCAATAAAAACGGAATGGAAATCAGCGTAACCGATTACGGCGCACATCTGGTATCGGTTCTCGTTCCGGATAAGGATGGAAAGAAGAGAGACGTTGTCCTTGGATTTGACTCCGTAACCGGCTATGAGACCGACGGAAGCCATTTTGGAGCCACCATCGGAAGAAACGGAAACCGTATCGCGGGAGCAGCATTTGAACTGCACGGAAAAACATACCAGCTGGCAAAAAATGAGAACAACAACAACCTGCACAGCGGCCCGGACGGATACGATTACCGCCTCTGGAACGTAGAAGAGGCGGATGACAGCGCCGTTACCTTCGTTCTGATGAGCCCGGACGGAGACCAGGGATTCCCGGGAAACTTTGAAGTGTCCGTTACGTATACCCTGACCGATGAGAACGCCGTAGAAATCCACTATGAGGGAAGCTGCGATCAGGATACCGTTGTCAACATGACAAACCACAGCTACTTCAACCTGGCAGGCCACGATGCCGGATCTATTGAGAACCAGACACTTGTCTTAAAAGCGGAGCAGTTCAGCCCGGTGATCGATTCTGCATCCATCCCGACCGGCGAGCATGCACCGGTACAGGGAACCCCGATGGATTTCACCAGCGAGAAAGCAATCGGAGCAGAGATCGAAGCAGATTTCGAACAGCTCAAACTGACCGGCGGCTACGACCACAACTTATCCTGGACAAGGCTGTCGAGGGAAGCATTGAGCTGATGGCAGTCGCATCCTGCAAAGAGAGCGGCATCACCATGGAAGCCTTCACGGATCTGCCATGCGTTCAGTTCTACGCCGGAAATTTCATTGCTCCGGTTACCGGAAAGAATGGGGTATTCTATGACAAACGCAACGGCTTCTGCCTGGAATCTCAGTATGTGCCGAATGCCATCAACCAGGAGGGTGAGGAGAAACCGATCCTCGAGGCAGGCGATACTTACGACACCACAACCGTATACAAATTCATTTTCTAAGATCCTATTTTATAGCAATCCTCGAAAATAATGCAAAAAATTCAGCACCGCAGAGCATGAATTACTGCGTCACAGATTTTCGTCGTACCTCGGTACGCCTTCAAATCTGTTCCTTGCAATTCGCGCTCTGCAGCACTGCCTTTTTTGCATTATTTTCGGGTCTTGCTATAGAAACAGCATAAAAAAGCTCCCTTCCTGCAGCGTCCTGTGAAAACAGGAGCGCAGGCGGGGAGCCTTTTTATGGGAAAATATGCAGAAAAACGAATTCTGAAAAAACAGAAAAAGAAAAGACCCTGTTTTCGAATCCAACAGAATCTTACCAGTTATGTCATATTCTTTTCAGAGGTGGGTAACCGCTTCGCCATCTGAATCAACCTGCAAGCGGAATAGCAGACACCTTTAAGCGGAGGATGGCGCCTGACTAAGAACAGGCGAAACCAGAATCTGAAACGGTTTACCCGGCCGTTTAATGCAATGCATAAATCTCGCTCGAAGGTTTCTAAAAATCTAATCGAAAATTTTCAGACATTCCATATCCCATAATAGTCTTTGAATGGAAGCTTTCATCGGAAGCATCAACCCTATGCATACAGAGCAGGTTTCCTGACTTACAGATCATCGTTCCACATTCCTTCTCATATGTTGCGGACATACAATGGATTTGTTATGCTTCACTCCCTGATTACAGTGACCGGATCGCCCAGGAATCTCACCTGAATTCCCTCTCTCACCAAAAGACGGATCTTCTTTTGATGCACTCTGGATGTTGATATGAAATTTATACACAACCGTACTATATACCATAGGGCGGTATTTGTCAAGGAAAAATCGCAAAAAGAAAAGGAATCGGACAAAAAGCCGTGTGCATAGAATGAGATATGAAGAGAAAAAATGATAAATTGGAATTGATACTGTTAGGAGTGGGGATTCTCCTGTTGCTGTTATTGTTTGTTGTGAAGCGCCGTCTGGATGCGCCGGAAGAGACAGCGACAGCAGAAAGCAGGACGGAGACGATGGAAGGCAAAAAGCAGGAGGAGACGATACAGAACATGGAACAGGAAAACGCGGCTTTTCTGAACAGTAAAAAGGAAGAACAAAAAGAAACAACGGCAGCCGGACCGGTGCAGATCCGTGTCCTTCTGACAGACTGCGGAAAGCTGGGATACGCACAGAAACAGGTGTCCCTGCGTGGAAACGCAAGCCTTTCCATGAACGACGGCGCATACATAGCTTCCCCGCAGGAGACGATCTGTGTGACGGAACAGGAATGCGGGGAAGTTGTGCATGTGGTGCCGGCCGATGAGACGGCGGGAACGGCGGTTTCCCTGACGGGAAGCCGGAGGACGAGACGGTTTATCCGGGAAGTTTTGTCATCTATAAAAGCGAAGAGGGACTTCTCGTTGTAAATGAACTTGATCTGGAAATGTATCTTCGGTATGTCGTGCCGAGTGAGATGCCGTCCTCCTATGAAAAGGAGGCATTAAAAGCACAGGCGGTCTGTGCGAGAACGTATGCGTGTGCCAGGATTCGTGAAAAAACGTGGGAGAACTACCACGCGGATGTAGACGACAGCGTGGAAAGCCAGGTCTACCACAATATGGAAGCGCAGCCGGAGACAGACGCTGCGGTGGCGGAGACAGAAGGAAAAATCATCACCTGCGGCGGGGAACCAATTCAGGCGTATTTTTCTCAACCTCCTGCGGGAAGACGAGTACGGATGAAGTGTGGAATACGGCGGAGACGGCAGAATATCTGAAGAGCGTGACGGTAGGCGGGGAGAAGCAGGAACCGGAGACGGAGGAGGCGTTTGCATCGTTTATCACCAAAAGGGACAGCACAAGTCTGGAAGTGGAGGACGGCTGGTACCGCTGGCAGGTGACGATTCCGGCGGATGTGCTGTCAGAACGGGCAGCGGATCAGAAAATCGGGGAGATCACGGGGATTGAGGTGCGGCGGCGGTCAGAGGGAGGTGCGGCAGAAACCGTCCGTATCGAGGGGGAAAAAGGATCCATGGAAATCGAGGGAGAGTATCAGATCCGAAAGTTCCTCTCGGCGAAAGGCTGGCCGATTCAGAAAAATGACGGAACTGTAAGCTGTGAGATGGAGCTGCTTCCGAGTGCCTGCTTTATCGTGGTTCCGGAAAAAGAAGGGGAAACGGCTGTCTCCTTTACATTTTACGGCGGCGGCTACGGCCACGGCGTCGGCATGTCACAGAACGGTGCGAAACATCTGGCGGAGCAGGGAAAATCGTATGAGGAGATTCTCCGCTATTTTTACCAGAACATCGAAATCGGCGACTGCCGTTCCCTTTTTTAAAAAAATCACCGAAAACAGATTTTTTGTGCTATAATGGGCGAAAGTGAAAAACAGTTAGAAAATGACGAGGAGAGAAACATGGCGACAATCAAGGACATAGCGGCACGTGCCGGCGTTACGGCGACGACGGTTTCCCGCGTGATCAACAACCGCGGATACATCAGTGAAGAGACAAGAAAAAAAGTAACGCAGGCGATGCAGGAGATGAATTACCAGCCGAATGAGCTGGCGCGTTCCCTGGCAAAAGCGCATTCCAATACGATCGGGGTTATCGTTCCGCACATCTCGCACCCGTTTTTCAGTAAAATGATCAGTGCACTCGAGAGCGCGGCGGCAAAGCGGGGCTACAAGATTCTGCTCTGCAACTCGAAAGATCAGCCGGAGAAAGAAACCGAATATCTCGATATGTTCATCTCCAACCGTGTAACCGGCGTTGTGATGGCAAGCCGCGATGTGCAGATTGAAAAGTTTCATGATCTGAAAATTCCGATCGTCAATTTCGAGCGAGAGGAAAATACGGAGGCCATTACGATCCAGTGTGACAACGAGCAGGGAGGAGCGCTTGCAGCATCGCATCTTGCGGACTGCGGCTGCCGCCATCTGCTTCATTTCGGCGGAATCGTCGGAAGAGATATGCCGGCGGACCGGCGTGCGGATGGATTCCTGCGTGTCTGCCGGGAGCGGGGGATTGAAGGGGAAGTTCTTTTGAGTGACCGCTTAAGCTACGGCTCCATGCACTATGAATCCTATATTGAAAAGGGCCTTCTGGAGCACCCGGAGACGGACGGCATTTTTGCAAGCAGTGACCTGATTGCCGCACAGGTACTCCAGCGCCTTTACGCCATGGGAAAACGGGTGCCGGAGGATATTAAAGTTGTCGGGTTTGATGACACTGTGATCGCCGGGATTACCACGCCTTCCATCACGACGATTCATCAGCGATTGAGGAAATGTCGGAGCTTTCCATTGCGTATATCGATCGGAGAAGAAAGGGAGAGATGGTGCCGAATGTGACGACCATGCCGGTGAGCCTTGTGGTGCGTGGTTCGGCGTGAAACAGAAAAAAAGAGAGAGACTCCGCGGAAAAAATAAGCTGCGGAGTCTTTTTCTGTTCCAGAAAGTAAACGATAGACAGAAAATGGTAAAAAAAGACAAAGAAAAAGGCTGAAATTTGTTGAAAAATACAGTATGTAAACGGTTGACATATAATTGCGGCAACGGTATACTGCAAGTGAAAGAAACGTAACACAGATTTTCCGTTGCCGGAACGCTGTGACAGGATAAAGAATAAGATAAAGGAGAACGAACAACATGACAGTGGAATATCAGAGAAGACTCGAGAAACACTATGATGAGCTGAAATGGCTCTACTGCGAGCTGTATCCAAACGGACAGGGAAGATTTGAAGAGCTCTGTGCGAGCATGGAGCAGTGGTACAAAGAGCGGAATAAAAAATGGAAAGCACTCGACCGTAAGAGAGAAAAACAGAAGAACTGGTATAAGAGCCAGAAAATGCTCGGCATGATGCTGTACATCGATGCATTCGCAGACAACATCAGCGGCCTTGAGGAGAAGCTGGATTACTTAAAAGCGTGCAACGTGAATTATCTGCACCTGATGCCGTTCCTTGCCACTCCGAAAGGAAAGAGTGACGGCGGCTATGCCGTTGCCGATTACCGTACCGTACAGCCGTCCCTTGGAACGATGGAGGATCTGGCTGCACTCTCTGAAAAATGCCACGACCAGGGCATGAGTCTCTGCATGGATTTCGTTATGAACCACACTTCCGAGGATCATGAGTGGGCCAGACGTGCACTTGCCGGAGAAAAAGAGTATCAGGACCGCTACTTCTTTTTCGATAACTACGACATTCCGTCCGAATATGAGAAAACCTGCCCGCAGGTATTCCCGACAACGGCACCGGGCAACTTACATGGAGAGAGGACTGTCACAAATTGTCATGACAACATTCTACCGTACCAGTGGGATCTGAACTATGCGAACCCGGTTGTCTTCAATGAGATGGTCAACAACATGCTCTATCTCGTCAACCAGGGAATCGATATCGTCCGCATCGATGCCGTTCCATACATCTGGAAACAGCTCGGCACCACCTGCCGTAACCTGCCGCAGGTACATACCATTGTCCGCATGATGCGTATGATCACCGAGATCGTCTGCCCGGGCGTTCTGCTGCTCGGCGAGGTTGTCATGGAGCCGGAAAAGGTTGTTCCGTACTTCGGAACACTCGAGAAACCGGAATGCCATATGCTGTACAACGTAACGACGATGGCATCCACCTGGCACACGGTTGCAACGGCGGATACCCGCCTGCTGAAACATCAGATGGATATTGTGACGAGACTGCCGAAGGACTATGTCTTCCTGAACTATCTGAGATGCCACGATGATATCGGCTGGGGCCTCGATTACGAATGGCTGAAACAGTTCGGCATCGCCGAGGCACCGCATAAGAAATATCTGAATGACTATTTCCGCGGTTATGTGGAGGGAAGCGACGCAAGAGGAGAGCTCTATAACGACGATCCGGTGCTGCAGGATGCGCGTCTCTGCGGAACGACGGCTTCTCTCTGCGGTCTTGAGGCGGCAGGCTTTGAGCAGAATGAGGCGAAGACCGAACAGGCGATCCAGAGAATTGAGATGCTGAACGCATACCTTTTCATCCAGTCTGGTATTCCGGTTATCTACAGCGGCGATGAGATCGGCCAGGTCAACGATTATTCCTACAAAGAGAGTGAAGATTCTGACCGCGCAGCCGACAGCCGTTATCTGCACCGCGGCCACTTCCGCTGGGATCTGGAGCCCCAGAAGGAGAAAAAAGGAACGGTTCAGAATCAGATTTTTGCTTCGATGAAAAAGATGGAGGAGCTGAAATTCAAATACCGTCCGTTTGAGGGTGAGGCGGATGTCTGGACTGAGGAAACGTATGATACGGCGCTTCTCTGTGTCTGCAGAAAATCCGGCAATGAGATGGTAACAGGTCTCTTTAACTTCAGCAATGAAGACCGCACGGCCTGGATCAATATGGGTGAGTTCACCTGGAAGGATCTGTTTACCGGCGAGAAACGTGTTCTGCGCGGCGTTCCGGTTCCAGCCCGCGGTTACGCATGGTATTACCGCAAATGGGATTGAAATCCCTTGCGAAGGAAAGAAAAGTATGATATGCTTTGTAGGCTATCCTGCAATACAAGATGTGTGCAATAATGGGATAGATTCACGAAAACAAAGAAAAGGCGGTTTTGCCAGATGATAAAAACAATCCGCGGTTTTATGAAGCGCCTGAATGAGGACCATGTCGGTGCTTATGCAGCGCAGAGCGCGTATTTCATTCTTCTTTCCTTTATTCCGTTTGTTCTTCTGGTTGTTACGCTTGTAAAATATACGCCGCTGACACGCGACGATGTTTACAGCGTTCTGATCAATATGCTGCCCACGGAGTTCCAGAGCTACGTGGGCGGTATTGTAAATGAGATCTTTTATCAGTCCGTTGCCTATATGCCGATTACGATCATCACAACGCTGTGGTCGGCGGGAAAGGGCATTGCGGCGCTGACAAACGGGCTGAACAGCATTTATCACGTAACAGAGACACGTAATTACATCATCAACCGGCTGCGGGGCATGGCATATACCTTAATATTTGTCGCTGCATTCCTCACCAGTCTGGTGCTTCTGGTCTTCGGAACCCGCATTCAGAATAAGCTGACGGAACATCTGCCGATGGTGGCGCGCGTGACATCCTCTATCATGGGCATGCGTACCCTGATTACGACAGGCGTGCTGGCGGTTCTGTTCCTGGTGCTGTATAAATGCATTCCGAACCGGAAGGCGAGCTTTAAGAGCCAGTGCCGGGCGCACTGATCTCATCCCTTGCCTGGTCTATTTTTTCCCTTGCATTTTCCATGTACCTCGACATCGCGCTTGCGGCGTCCAATATGTACGGCAGTCTGACGATGATCGTGTTTATCATGATCTGGATGTATTTCTGCATGTGGATCCTTCTGATCGGCGCGGAGATCAACGCGTATTTTGAGGATAAACTGCGGAAACTGCAGAATGCGGCGATCGAGCATTTTATGGAAAATAAAGAGACGAATAAAGAAGCGGGAAAATAATGGCTTGACATCCGGGGGTCAAGACGGTACAATAAATATTGTTTATGAAAGTTTTATAAATAATCTAACAGGAAAAATGCTGTGAAGATGTTCAGAGAAATATTTTTTCCGCCAGAGAGAGGGAGTCATCGGCTGCAAGCTCCTTCAGGTTCAGGAATATTTCAAATTTCGCATTGGAGCAGATGTCCGGAACGTATAGCAGGATACTGGAAATGCAAGTAGGGACAGACGTTTGGTGTACGTTACAGCACCGGTTATGAGTGTCTGCAGGAAGTATCTGCAGAAATCAGGGTGGTACCGCGAATTTCAGATCTCGTCCCTTTGTGGGGCGGGGTCTTTTTTTGTGAGCAACGAGCCAGACAGCCATGCTTGCATGGATATTTGGCGACTGCCACGAAAATCAGATGCTCCGCTGTTTGCAGCGGGGTATCTGACTGTTTTTTCACATTTACCATCAAACAAGCAAGAAAAAGAAAGTAGGAGAGTCAAATGCAGGAAAAAAGTGTATTAACCGGCCATCTGTCTGAATTAAAACAGAAGATTGAAAATGGACTGGAAGAGCTGAAAAGCTCCAAAGAACTGTATGAATTTAAGAGCGAGTATCTGGAAGGAAAGAAAAGTAAGATCAGCGGGCTGATGAAAGAAATGAAAAACATTGCCCCGGAAGAGCGCGCAAACTACGGTAAATCCGTCAATGAGTTAAAAGAGTGGGCGCTTGGCCGCTTCCAGAAAGTGGAAGAGGAGATGAAAGAGCGCGAGCTGCAGAAGAAATATGAGTCCGAGAAAATCGACCTGACCTTCCGGCAGAAGAGACAGCGATCGGAAACCTTCATCCGGTTACCTTGATCCGCAAACAGCTCATCGACATCTTTGCAGGCATGGGCTTTGAGGTATACGAGGAAGAGAAATCGAGACCGATTACTACAACTTTACTGCACTGAATACACCACAGGATCACCCGGCAAGAGATATGCAGGATACCTTCTATCTCTCCCCGGAATTCCTGCTTCGTACCCAGACATCGGCAGGCCAGATTCATGTCATGGAAAACAAAAAGCCGCCGATCAAGATCCTTTCCCCGGGACGTGTTTTTCGGTCTGATGACGACGCAACCCATTCTCCGATGTTCCATCAGATGGAGGGACTCGTTGTCGACAAAAACATCACCCTCTGCGACCTGAAAGGAATGCTCGACGTACTCGTACAGAAGATCTACGGCGAGGGAACCACAACCCGTCTCCGTCCGTCTTACTTCCCGTTCACGGAGCCGTCCGTTGAGGTAGACTGTAGCTGCTTCGCCTGCGGCGGAAAAGGATGCAGCCTCTGCAAGGGAACCGGCTGGATCGAGGTCCTTGGAGCAGGTATCGTAAACAAACGCGTGCTGGAAAACTGCGGCATTGATTCAGAAGAGTACAGCGGCTTCGCTTTTGGCATCGGCCTGGAGCGTATCGCCATGCTGAAATACGGAATCAACAACATCAAACTGTTATTCGGTTCCGATCTGCGGGTTTTAAATCAGATTAACGAGAAATAAAGACGAAACAGTTTGAATTTGGAGGTTTAATATGTTAGTACCGTTAAGTTGGCTGAAAGAATATGTAGATATCGATGTTACCCCGGAAGAACTGGAGAAAAAACTGTTCGACGGCGGTTTTGAAGTAGAAGAGCGTTATCAGGTGGGAAAAGACATCAGCAACGTTGTTGTCGGTCTGGTGGAGGGCTGCGAGCCGATCCCGGAGACCCATCTTCATGTGTGCCAGGTAAATGCAGGAGAACACGGCGCCATGCAGATCTGCTGCGGCGCAGACAACGTGCACACCGGCGGAAAATTCCCGGTTGCCCTTCCTGGCGCTTCTGTTTATGCAACAGCAAAAGATCATAAGACCATCGAGGGTGTTATGACCATCAAAAAAGGAAAATTAAGAGGATATGAGTCCTGCGGAATGCTCTGCTCCGGCGTGGAGCTCGGCCTTACCGAGGATCTGTACCCGGGCGCAGGCTACAACGGACTGCTTGTTCTGCCGGAAGATGCCGAGCTTGGCGCAGATGTCAAAGAGCTGACAGGTCTTGAGACTGGATCTTTGATATCTCCCTGACTGCAAACAGACCGGACTGCCAGAGTATCCTCGGTATCGCAAGAGAAGTATCGGCGATGCTGGAAAAACCTTTAAAAATGCCGGCAACCGATTACACCGAGACGGATGTGGAAAAAGAAGGCTTCTCTGTCCGCGTGGAAGCTCCGGAACTCTGCCCGCGTTACAGCGCTCATTACGTATATGACGTAAAAATCGGAGAGTCCCCGGCATGGATGAAACGCCGTCTGGCACTCGTCGGCATGTCCGCGATCTCCAACGTGGTTGATATCACAAACTACGTCTTAAAAGAGATCGGCCAGCCGATGCATGCTTTTGACTGCTCTTATCTGGAAGGCAATGAAATCTGTGTCAGAAGAGCAAAAGAAAATGAAAAGATTGTGACCCTCGATGAGCAGGAATACACAATGAATGAGACAACCTCGTGATCTGCGACGGCGTAAAACCGGTTGCACTTGCCGGTGTCATGGGAGGCTTAAACTCCGAGATCCGCGACACGACAGAGGCTGTTATGTTTGAGTCCGCAAAATTCGCACGCGACAACGTCAGAAAGACAGCCCGTGCGCTTGGAAAAGCGACGGATGCCAGTGCAAGATATGAGAAAGGCGTGGACGAGTATTCAACCGTACTTGGTATGAAACGTGCGCTGCATCTGATGGAAGAGCTTGGCTGCGGTAAAGTTTCCCGTACCCATTTCGATGTGAACACCGGAAACTCCATCGATCCGACTCCGATGACCGTCAGTGTCAGCAAAGTAAACGGCGTACTCGGTATCGAAGTTCCGGAAGCAGAGATTCTCCGCATTATGAAAAACCTGAACTTTGCACCGGAAATCAACGGCGATGAGCTGACCATCCAGGTTCCGGCTTACCGTGAGGATATGCTGCCGGAGGGAGAGAACGATGTCGAGCGCTATCCGGACGTGGCAGAGGAAGTCATCCGTATGTACGGCTACGATCACGTAACCGATACCTTCCTTTCCGCTGCACAGGTAACGATGGGCGGCTACAATGAAGAGCAGAAAGGCGAGCTGGCACTGAAGAATACCTTATGCACCATGGGTATCTACGAGTGCATGCATTACTCCTTCTTCTCCCCTGCAGATCTGGATCTCTTGAAACTGCCGGCAGATGCAAAAGAGAGAAATGCCATCGAGATCATCAACCGATCAACCAGGATCTGTCCCTGATGCGTACCACACTGGCAGCTTCCATGCTGAATGCCATTTCCAGAAATGAGAAACAGGGCACCCTTGAAGGAAGACTGTTCGAGGTAGCAAGCATCTACATTCCGGAGTCCCTGCCGCTGACATCCTACCCGGATGAGAGAAAAGTTCTCTGCGTCGGAACCTTCGGAAACAACGAGAGCTTCTTCACTATGAAGGCATCGCCAACACCATCGCCGAGAGCATGGACATTGAGTTCACCTACGAGCCGGTTCAGAAATCCTTCCTGCATCCGTATCAGGCAGTGAAAGTACTCTGCGAGGGTACAGAAATCGGATACTTCGGAAAAGCAGCATACGATATCCAGAACGAGCTGAGCATGCGTACTTCCGCTTACATCATGGAGCTTGACTTAAAAGAGCTCTCCAGATGGTACGGCAAAAAACGCACCTTCCAGCCGATCTCCAAATTCCAGGAGGAGAAACGTGACCTGGCATTTGTCATGGACAAAAACATCAGCTGCGGCGATGTAGAGAACTGTATCCGCGAGGCAAACAAATACGTAAAAGAGATCCGTCTGTTCGATGTTTACGAGGGCGGCCAGATTCCGGAAGGCAAGAAGAGCATGGCGTTCACCGTCACCTTTGCACCGAAGGAAGAAGCATTTGACTTCGAAAAAGTACAGAAATTTGTCGAGAAGATCTGCAAGAAACTGCAGAATGAGTTCAACATCGAACTGAGAGGCTGATTTTTATGAAACTTTATATCATACGCCACGGTGAAACTGCGTGGAACGTAGAAGGCAGACTGCAGGGCCAGACGGACACCGAGCTGAATGAGAACGGTGTCCGTCTGGCGAAAGTGACGGCGGAAGGACTGAAAAATATCCCGTTTGACCTTGGAATTTCCAGTCCACTGCGCCGCGCAAAGCACACGGCAGAGCTCGTCCTTGCGGGCAGAAATGTGCCGCTTACGACCGACGACCGCCTGATGGAGCTTTCCTTTGGCTCCTGGGAAGGGCTTGGATGCCGGGCAAACAATTTTGAGATTCCGTCTGAACACTTCGACGATTTTTACAGAGATCCGTTCCACTTCCGCCCGGCGGGAGACGGAGAGACGATCCAGGAGGTCTGCGACCGGGCAGAAGCGTTCTATCATGAGCTGACTGCGAAACCGGAGCTCCAGGACAAGACGATCCTGATCGCCACCCACGGCTGCTGCATGCGTGCGCTGCTGCGCAATGTCTATGAAGACAAGAACGACTTCTGGCACGGCGGCGTGCCGTACAACTGTGCGGTCAGCATCATCGAAGTACAGAACGGTGTTTCCACGCTGCTTGCGGATAATAAAATCTATTATGATCCGTCGGACTGCGTAAACTTTTATAAAGAAGTAAAATAAAAAATGATATTCAGAGGCAGACATAAAAGGAAAGTATTTCCCTTTGTGCCTGCCTCTTTAAATCGCGTTTGCCGTCTGACAGAAAGTGTGATACTATAGAAATAACGGATTTTAACACCAGTAGACAAGAAGTCCCCCGTTTCTGAAGCGGTGGATGAATTGCTAAAAGAAACATAACGGCAGTGGCGGGCGGAGAGAAATCGGTATTCTCCACTGACATGATGCAAGTCACAGTCGAACTATTTTCGATATGTCAGACTCCGTGAAATACCGACTATGAGTTGAAACAATGAAAGCGAAAAAGGAGGAACATAAGTATGTCCATGGTAACACTGGGAAGTACAGGAATCTGTGTAAACAAGAACGGCTTCGGCGCGCTGCCGGTACAGCGTGTCACGAAAGAAGACGCTGTTTATCTGCTGCGCAAAGCGTATGACGGAGGCATCCGCTTTTTTGATACCGCGCGTGCCTACAGCGACAGCGAGGAAAAATTAGGCGCAGCGTTTGAGGAAATGCGTGAGAAGGTCTTTATCTCTACGAAGACGATGGCAAAGGATGTGGAGGGCTTCTGGAAGGATCTGGAGACAAGCCTTTCCCTTTTGAAGACGGATTACATCGATATCTATCAGTTCCACAATCCGTCCTTCTGTCCTAAGCCGGGAGATGGAACCGGCCTGTATGAGGCGATGCTGGAAGCAAAAGCACAGGGAAAAATCCGCCACATCGGTATCACGAACCACCGCATGAGCGTGGCAGAGGAGATCATTGAGTCCGGTCTTTATGAGACGCTGCAGTTCCCGTTCTGCTATCTGGCAACGGACCGTGAGAAAGCACTGGTACAGGGATGCAAAGAGAAAAATATCGGCTTTATCGCAATGAAAGCGCTCTCGGGCGGGCTGATCACAAACTCCGCGGCTGCATATGCTTTTGAAGACCAGTACGACAACGTGCTTCCGATCTGGGGCGTCCAGAGAGAAAAAGAGCTGGACGAGTTCTTAAGCTACATTGCCTGTCCGCCTGCCATGACGGATGAAATCAAGACGATCATCGAGAAAGACCAGAAAGAGCTCTCCGGCAACTTCTGCCGCGGCTGCGGTTACTGTATGCCATGTCCGGCAGGCATTGAGATTAACACCTGCGCGCGCATGAGCCTGCTTCTGCGCCGTTCCCCGTCCGCCAACCAGCTCACCGAGCGCGGCCAGGCGATGATGAAGAAAATCGAAGGTTGTCTCCACTGCGGCGCCTGCATGAAGAAATGTCCCTACGGTCTGAATACGCCGAAGCTTCTCGAAGAGAACTACGAAGATTATAAAAATGTACTGGCAGGAAAAACACTGGTATGAGTAATCTGATCTTCAGCCTGAACGCGACGATGCCGATCTTCCTGACAATGATTTTGGGACTTTTCTTTCGAAAGGTTGGTATTCTGGACGAATCGTTCACAAGCAAAATGAACAAATTTGTGTTTAAAATCGCACTCCCGGTGCTGCTGTTCCAGGACCTGTCGGATTCTGATTTCTCCGCTGTGTGGGATATCAAATTCGTTCTGTTCTGCTTCTTTGCAACACTGCTCTCAATTCTTGCGGTATGGGGACTTTCCCATCTCTTAAAAGAGAGAAGTGCAAGAGGCGAATTTATCCAGGCGGCGTACCGGAGCAGTGCGGCGATCCTTGGTATTGCCTTTATCCAGAATATCTACGGAAATTCCGGCATGGCGCCGCTGATGATCATCAGCAGTGTGCCGCTGTATAATATCATGGCGGTTGTCGTTCTTGCAGTATTCCGTCCGGAACGGGAGGAGATCACGGCAGATTTTGTGAAAAAGACGGCGAAAAATATCGTGACAAACCCGATTATCCTCGGGATCGCTGCAGGACTTCTCTGGTCGGTGCTTCGCATTCCAAAGCCGGTGATTCTGCAGAAAACGGTGCAGAATATTGCGGTACTTGCAACGCCGCTCGGCCTGATTGCGATGGGTGCGTCGTTTGAGGCAAAGAGCGCGGCAAAGAATATCCGGCCGTCGATTGCTGCAGCTGCGATTAAGCTGGTCGGTCTTGCAGCTGTCTTTCTGCCGATCGCCGTGATACTTGGCTTCCGTCAGGAAAATTGGTGGCAATCCTTGTGATGCTGGGTTCCGCAACGACGGTGAGCAGTTTTATCATGGCGAAAAATATGGGTCATGAGGGAAGTCTGACGGCAAACACCGTTATGCTCACAACGTGCGGCAGTGCCTTTACGCTGACGTTCTGGCTGTATCTGATGAAAACGCTGGCGTTTATCTAACCGGATAGTGAATATCCGCTTTGATTTTCAGTACACCAAAAGCGTGTCCGGGATTTTGTACGGGCACGCTTTTATCAATCATAAAAATCAGAAAAAGAGGGAAAAGAATGGACTTCAAAAATGCGGTCAAAGCATTACAGATTGGAAAAAAGGAAGGAAAAAATTCCGCCTTTCTACGGAATTTGGGAAAAATCCGGAAGAAGAGCTCCCGTTTCCGGAATATCCGCGTCCGCAGATGCGCCGGGAAAACTGGACAAATCTGAACGGATGGTGGGAGTATGCGTTCACGGAAACGCAGAAAATGCCAAAACAGCGGGACGGAAAAATTCTCGTTCCGTTTTCCCCGGAGTGCGATGCGTCCGGCGTGAAGCGGCAGCTGCTTCCAAAAGAATATCTGTGGTACTTCCGCACGATTCAGCTTCCCAAAATTCCTGCCGGAAAACGGCTGCTGCTGCAGTTCGGCGCCGTGGATCAGGATGCGGTAATTTACTGCAACGGAAAGCGTGCCGGAGGCCATCTCGGCGGGTATCTTTCTTTTTCAGTGGATCTTACGCCGTATCTCAAAACGGGAGAGAACGAGCTTGCCGTCAAGGTGCGCGATGAGACGGACACGGACTGGAAGGGCCGCGGAAAGCAGAGCCTTACCCCGGGCGGCATGTTTTACACCGCGCAGAGCGGCATCTGGCAGAGCGTCTGGATGGAATGGGTGCCGGAGACGTATCTGGAACGCATCGTGATCACGCCGGAATATGATACGGCGAGCGTAAAAGTACGGGTTTTCCTCAACGGACCGGATGCGGGACTGACGAAAAAAATTACGGTGCGGGAGAGCGAAGCGCCGGATGCGAAGGTGATCTGCGTCCGGGAGACGAGAGAAAACGAGGCGGAGCTGATTCTCGGTAATTTTGCAGGCTGGAGCCGGAACATCCGCATCTCTATGGGGTTTCCATTGAAGCGGGAGAAGACCGCATCGAGAGTTATTTCGGCATGCGCAAATTCGGCATTGGAAAAGATGAGAAAGGAATCACGCGTCTTCTCTTAAACGGAAAGCCGTATTTCCAGAACGGTGTCCTCGACCAGGGTTATTGGCCGGAAAGCTTCTACACGCCGCCGTCCGATGAGGCGATGGTTTATGACATTAAGACGGCCAAACGCCTCGGTTTCAATATGATCCGGAAACACCTGAAAGTTGAGTGCGCAAGATGGTATTCCCACTGCGACCATATCGGTATGCTGGTGTGGCAGGATATGATCAACGGCGGCGGCCGGTCGATTCAGACGTTCCTTTTGTACCTTCCGACCGTACTGCCGTTTGTGACAACGGAATTCAGGGATAACTGTTATCCGCTCTTTTCGCGGACCTCAAAAACGGGAAGAGAGTGGTGGAAGCGGGAGTGCCGCGAGACGGTTCATCAGCTTTACAATGCACCGTGCGTGTCGCTCTGGGTTCTGTTCAACGAGGGATGGGGACAGTTTGATGCCAGGGAGATGACAGAAATGGTGCGCGCTCTCGATCCGACGCGGCAGATCGACCACGCGAGCGGCTGGTACGATCAGGGAGCGGGGGACATCAAGAGCCTTCACAATTACTTTCGTCCGTTAAAAGTAAAACCGGAGGAGCGCGCGTTTGCTTTTTCTGAATACGGCGGCTATACGTATCCGGTACAGGAGCATCTCTACTCCGAAAAATCGTTCGGCTACCGCACGTACCAGAACCAGACACAGTACCAGAAAGCGATGAATGCACTGGCAGAAAAGATAAGAGAACTCACAGAACAGGGACTTGCCGCAGCAGTCTACACACAGCTTACCGATGTCGAGGAGGAGTCGAACGGCATCCTTACGTATGACCGGAAGGTATGCAAATGGGAACCACAGGAGGCAAAAGATTTTTGCTCAAAAGAATAATTTGGTAAAATTTTTGTTGACAAAGTGAGGATAAGTTGCTAATATATTGGATAAGGCGTTGGAAGTTGTAAGAAATTGCTGAAAATCCGCGGCGCCTGCGGATGGAGGAAAGTTGGTGTTTATGGAACAGAAAAGAACATTATCCCTGCTGGTGGATAATACGCCGGGACTTTTAAGCAGAGTAGCTGGTCTTTTCAGCCGACGCGGATACAATATCGAGACGATCACCGCCGGTGTGACAGCAGACCCGCGATACACAAGAATGACTGTTGTTCTGTACTGCAGTGATGAAATGATTCTGGAGCAGATCAAAAAACAGCTGGCAAAACTTGTCGATGTGCGGGATATCAAAGAGCTGAAGCCGGACGAGAGTGTCAGACGAGAGCTGATGCTGGTCAAAATCCGTGTGAATGAAAATGACGCCGCAATGTCATCGCCATCTCCGATGTCTTCCGTGGAAGAATCGTGGATGTGGGACAGGAAAGCCTGATTGTAGAGCTGACCGGAAACCAGTCAAAGCTCGAAGGTTCCTGAATCTGGTACAGGGATACGAAATCCTGGAACTGGCCAGAACAGGAGTGACAGGACTCTCCAGAGGAGCCCACGATGTGCGTTACCTCGATTAACGCAGATCACATTACATACGTTTGCTGGAGGAATGAAATTTTTGTATAGAAAAGTTCATTTCCCTGACAAACAGCAAAAGGCAGAAATGCTTTTCGCTGTATAAATTGACCGACCTGCCGCCGGTCAAGACATTCTATATATTATGGAGGAAAATAAAATGGCAGCAAGACTTTTTTATCAGGAAGATTGTAATCTCTCTTTACTGGAAGGCAAAAAAATCGCAATTATCGGCTACGGAAGCCAGGGACATGCTCATGCACTGAACCTGAAAGATTCCGGCTGTGATGTTATTATTGGACTTTATGAAGGCAGCAAATCCTGGGCAAAAGCAGAGGCACAGGGATTCAAAGTATACACCGCTGCTGAGGCTGCAAAACAGGCTGATATCATCATGATCCTGATCAACGATGAGAAACAGGCTGCAATGTACAAAAAAGATATCGAGCCAAACCTGGAAGAGGGCAACATGCTGATGTTCGCTCATGGTTTCGCTATCCACTTCGGACAGATCGTACCTCCGAAGAACGTAGATGTAGCTATGATCGCTCCGAAAGCACCTGGCCACACAGTAAGAAGCGAGTATCAGGCTGGCAAAGGAACTCCTTGCCTGGTTGCTGTTGAGCAGGATTACACCGGAAAAGCTCTGGACAGAGCACTGGCTTACGGCCTTGGAATCGGCGGAGCAAGAGCTGGTCTTCTGGAGACAACCTTCAGAACTGAGACCGAAACAGACCTGTTCGGTGAGCAGGCAGTTCTCTGCGGCGGTGTATGCGCCTGATGCAGGCTGGATTTGAGACTCTGTGCGAGGCTGGATACGACCCAAGAAACGCATACTTCGAGTGCATCCATGAGATGAAACTGATCGTAGACCTGATCTATCAGTCGGGATTCTCCGGAATGAGATACTCCATCTCCAACACAGCCGAGTACGGCGATTACATCACCGGACCGAAGATCATCACAGAAGAAACCAAGAAGACCATGAAGAAGATCCTTTCCGATATCCAGGATGGTACTTTCGCAAAAGACTTCCTTCTGGATATGTCCCCAGCAGGCGGACAGGCTCACTTCCGTGCAATGAGAAGAAAAGCTGCAGAGCATCCGTCAGAGAAAGTCGGAGAAGAAGTCAGAAAACTGTACAGCTGGAGCAACGAGGACAAACTGATCAATAACTAATCGGTTTGCTGTCAAATGATCCATATCGGGAGGCTGCCTTTGCGGGCAGTCTCCTTTTTTGTTCTATCGTTTTATCATAGAAAAAACACTTCCGCGCCATGCATATCCCCCAATATGATAGGGCGCGGAAGTGTTATCTTTTCTGTATTCGTTTTTTTTATGCCTCCTGACGACAGGCAGGAAAAGCACGGTAGTATTTGATATAAGAACTTAAAATATCAAAAAATTCGGAATTGGTCGGTTTTGTCAGAACCGGATGCACAGAAAGCGAAAAGAGCAGATCACGGTTTCCGCGGGTCCAGCAGACGGAAATAGCGGTGCGGATGTCTCGTTCGACGCAGGAGGACGATACCTGAAACGTTTGCGCGATCTTTGGGTACAGCGTTTTGCTGACCCGAAGGAGATAATCTTCGTCTTCCATGCATAAAGCGATACCATAGGCGAGATAGCGAAATCCGCGGTATTTTGCACCAATTCCTAAAGAGTGTAGTAGAAAGTAAATTTCAGTTTCCATTACGATGTCTCCTTTTATTCAGTTTTTACATAGTCTTTGCAGACGGGCATGCCAGAGGTGAAAGTTTGTATGGCATACGATTTTCCCCTTTCACTTATGATACGTGGAAAACGTCGAAAAATTACATATTCAGAAAGAAAAAGTGACAATATAGTAAAATAAAAGAGAATATGACACGAAATAAAGAAATAAATGTAATGAAACGGGAGAGGGAAAAATAACATTGATTTTTCAGAAGTTCGCTGGTATAATGAAAACATGATTACGGGGTATGGCGTAGCTTGGTAGCGCGCACGGCTGGGGGCCGTGAGGTCGCAGGTTCAAATCCTGTTGCCCCGATCGGTAAGAGTGTCGTTTTACGGCACTTTTTTCTTACGGACAAAGACGTGTGCGGAAGAAAATGAATTGCGCAGAAAAAACAGGGAGGAAGTTATGGGGAAAGTAACGATACAGAGTATGGCAAAGGAGCTGGGATTGTCCCGGAATACGGTTGCATGGCATTAAAGGATGATCCGAAGGTAGCTCCGGTGACGCGGGAGAGAGTTCTTCGGATGGCGAAAAGAAATGGCTATCTGGGCGAAAATGTATATGTGGAAGAAGTTCGGGCACCGCAGGAGAAGCATTACAATATTATGGTTCTGCGTACGCGGGATGCCGCTGTTTATTGGGACCGTGTCGTGAGCGGCATCTCCGAGGAGGCGAGCTCAATAACTGTCAGACGCGCGTTGCGGTCGTGACGGAGCGGGAGGAGGAGAACGGCATTCTGCCGCTCGGCCTGAATGAAAATATCGATGCGATCTTCTGCATTAAAATGCTGCCGCTGGAATATATGCAGAAACTGGTAAATCTGGGATACCGCATTTTTCAGCTCGACCATTACTGCGGTATCGAACAGCGGCCGATGGGCGATATCGTGCGTGTGGACGGTGTGCAGCCGGTGAGTGTTCTGACGTCCCATCTGATCGGACAGGGCATGACGCGTATCGGCTTTCTGAGCGAACACAGCAGTACGTATGAATCGATGCATGACCGGTATATCGGTTTCCTTGCGGCGATGGAGCAGGCGGGCATTCCGATCGAGGCAGATCTTGTTCGTCCGGATATGGAGAGCGATCATTTTTATTACCCGGAAAATTTTGACAAGATTGTGGCGAGCTACGATACACTGCCGGAAGCGATTGTTTGCGGCAACGATATGATCGCCAAAAGACTGACAGAATCCTTCCGGAAAATCGGCGTGCGCGTGCCGGAGGATGTGGCACTGACCGGATTTGATGATGATGAGGACCGGATGCTGTATCCGTTCTTCTCAACCGTTCATGTCGATACGAAGTGGCTTGGCCGCCGTATGGTGCATGAATTTTTATGGCGGGAGGAGCACCCGGAAGCGCCGAAAGAGCGGATTCTCGTTTCGGGGGAGGTTGTGGTGCGCCGTTCCTCGTGCAAGCGCCAGGGATAGAAAGAAATAGAAAAAACAGGAAAAAGTGAACAAAGAAAGAAAGCCAGGGACGCCCCGGCGGACGAGAAGAAAAACCGTCTGCCGGGCGTTTCCGGCTCCCTTTTTGCGATGATTCAAATTCGTGCATAAATGCCATGTAGAAAAACACTAATTAATAATGCAAAATAGTGCATTTAAGGAAAGCTAAACTGAACGAAAATGACAAAAACGCAAGAATAAAAACCTCGTTAATATCACACATTAAAAAATAATGGTGCAAAATAATGCATTATATCGCCGGAAGGAAGGGAGAGAGCGAAATGCAGAAATGGATGGAGGACCGCTGCAACCTGGATATCGATATCATCGCACTGCCGGGCTGGTCGGATGCAACATCCAAAATTTCCCTTCTGATAGGCGATGAGACACAGCGACCGGACATCATCTGGTGGTGGAACATGGAAGCTGACTATACGAAATGGGTAGACGCAGGCCTTCTGGTGGATGTTTCTCCGTATATGAAGAAATACACCAACATGGTTGACTACTACAACAGCGTAGATCCTGGCGTTATGTTCTATGCATCCGGAGACAACGGAATTTACCGTATCCCGGGCGACGTTGCAGAGCCGGCATGTGAGACTCTGTGGATCCGGAAAGACTGGCTGGACAACTTAGGACTGGCTGTTCCGACTACACTGGATGAGCTGGATGAGCTCAAGGAAATCCACGGAAAGCAGGTAGAGGATTACCAGAAATACCTGGAAGAGTACAACAAATAAAACAACGAAATCATGCGTTAGAGTACCCGCCGGAGCCTCCTTTCCGGCGGGTGTATTTTTACGGAATCCTGCGTTTTGCGCTTGACAGAGATGGAGAAAAATGGTAACATAAGAGCCAAGTTAGGAAAAAGGCAAAGAAGAGGAATACTACATGGAGCTTCCGAATCCAGAAAGCTGTTGGGTGATGCGAAACAGCAGACGAATTCCGTGGAACTGACCTCAGAGCCGCTGCTCCCAAATTTAGAATAAAAAGAGTAGGTGCAGACGGAAACCCACCGTTAGAAGGGCAGGATATGCAGATGTTTCATCCGTATCCGCAGAGTGTACAGAGAAAATCTCTGTAAAACAGGAGTGGTACCGCGTAAGATAGCAAGTCTTTCGTCTCTTGTGTCAGAAGCCGACACAGAAGATGAGAGATTTTTTATGCTTTCATCCCGAATTTATGTCGGCAGAATAAATTATATTTCACTTTCTGGGAGGAAAAATCATGATGAATGCAAAGAAGTATCAGAAACAGTATTATATGCCGCCGGTTCCGTGCATGGACTGGGCAGAAAAAGACAGCATTGACAAAGCACCGGTATGGTGCAGCGTTGACCTTCGTGACGGAAACCAGGCACTTGTAATTCCGATGAGCCTGGAGCAGAAGGTAGAATTCTTCAAACTCCTCGTTGAGGTTGGTTTCAAAGAGATCGAGGTCGGCTTCCCGGCAGCATCTGAGACCGAGTACGAATTCCTTCGCACCCTGATCGAGCAGGATCTGATCCCGGATGACGTAACCGTTCAGGTTCTGACCCAGGCGAGAGAGCATATCATCCGCAAGACCTTCGAGGCATTAAAGGGCTGCAAGAATGCCATCGTTCACGTTTACAATTCCACTTCCTATGCACAGCGTCAGCAGGTCTTCAAAAAATCGAAAGAAGACATCCTGAAAATCGCCGTTGAGGGAGCGAAGCTCTTAAAAGAGCTGACAGAAGAGGCCGGCGAGAAATACCGCTTCGAGTACAGCCCGGAGAGCTTTACCGGAACCGAGCCGGAATATGCGCTTGAGGTGTGCAACGCCGTTCTCGACGTATGGCAGCCGACTGCAGACCGCAAAGCCATCATCAACCTGCCGAGCACCGTGGAGCTTTCCATGCCGCACGTTTATGCAAGCCAGGTGGAATACATGAGCAAAAACCTGAAATACCGCGATAATGTCGTTCTTTCCCTTCATCCGCACAATGACCGCGGCTGCGGCGTTCCGATGCAGAGATGGGTATCCTTGCCGGAGCAGACCGTATCGAGGGAACGCTGTTCGGAAACGGCGAGAGAACCGGAAACGTGGATATTATCACGGTCGGCATGAACATGTACATGCAGGGCGTCGATCCGGAGCTTGACTTCTCCGATATGCCGAAACTCTGCCATGCATTTGAATCCTTCACCGGTATGAGCATCAACCCGAGAAGCCCGTATTGCGGATCTCTCGTATTTGCAGCCTTCTCCGGTTCCCATCAGGATGCGATCGCAAAAGGCATGCACTGGATCGAGGAGAAAGCACCGGATACCTGGACCGTTCCGTATCTGCCGATCGATCGACCGATATCGGAAGAAACTACGATGCAGACGTCATCCGCATCAACAGCCAGTCTGGAAAGGGCGGTGTCGGCTATATTCTGGAGACGAAATACGGCCTGAATCTGCCGGCGAAGATGCGCGAGGCTATGAGCTATACCGCAAAATCCGTTTCCGATCATCTGCATAAAGAGCTGCGTCCGGATGAGATCTTTGAACTCTTTAAAGATACCTTCGAGAACGTAACGACACCGTACAACATCAACGGCGTTCACTTTAAACAGCTCGATGAGGGCAGAATTGAAGCACAGGTTACCTCCAATTACGAGGGCGGTGAGTATGCAACTGCATATGCAGAAGGAAACGGCCGTCTGAATGCTGTCAGCAACGCGCTGAAACAGCAGTACAATCTGCAGTATGATCTGGTCAGCTATACGGAGCACGCGCTGGAGCAGAGCTCAAGTGCACAGGCAATTGCCTACGTCGGCATCAAAAAGCCGGACGGAATCCTTTCCTGGGGCGCAGGCGTAGATCCGGATATCATCCGCGCTTCCATCGACGCGCTGGTAACTGCAATCAACAACCGATAAGAAAAGAGAGAGCATATGCTGTTTAAAAACAAAATTGAATACACCAAAGGAATGTTTGTGGAGATTTACGGCACCGAGATAAAAAAAGTACGTCTGGTACTGCGGATCATTACAGGGATTGCTGTTGTGGCTGCGATCGCTTTTATGATCTACGGTGCAGCAGCGCGGGGATTTATCATGCCGGGAGACTTCTTCAATCTTGGAATCTCCATTCTGATGGCACTTCTGTGTACGTTTCTGCCGAATCTGATGGCACGTTCACAGATGAAAAAATGCAAAAAGAGAGGACTCCTTGGAGAACGTACCCTTCGTTTTACTGAGCAGGTGCTCACAATGACATACGAAAAAGAGGGCAGAAGCACTGATATTCCGCTCGAAGAGCTGACAAAGGTGACGGAGTTTGACAACTTTATCCGCATCACCATCGGAGGCAGAAGCACCTTTCTCGATAAGAAACGCTTTGAAATCGGAGACGCGGCAGCTTTGTGACCTGGGCGGAAGATAAAATCGCAGAGAATGCGGAAAAAGAGGAAGAGGCACTCGCACTCGAGGAGACAGAAAGGGAAGCTCCGGCGTTAGAAGACGGCGAAGCAAAAACGGAGGAGTCCGACGAAAATTAAATCATACATTCTGACAAAAAATATTTTGGCAGAATGGTGGAAAATGGCTGTGCATTTTTGTGCACAGTCATTTTTTGTATATTTTTGTTGTTTTTTCATACTTCATCCATTATAATAAGAGGAAGCGTACAGGTAAAACTAATCTGAAACGTATCCGGCCGGGAGTTAGAGAGGCTCTGCCGGGAGTCAAAGTGAAGGAGAGAAAGAGCATGGAAGTATTATACAAAAGTACCAGAGGCAATGGAGAAACCGTAACTGCATCCCAGGCAATCTTAAAGGGTCTGTCCGACGACGGCGGATTATTTGTACCGACCTCCATTCCAGCACTGGATGTTCCCATGGAAAAACTTGCGGCTATGAGCTATCAAGAAGTGGCATACGAGGTAATGAGCCGTTTTCTTACCGACTTTACAGAAGATGAACTGAAAAACTGTATTGCAAACGCATACGATGCAAAATTTGACACAGAGGAAATTGCACCGCTGACAAAAGCAGACGGTGTTTACTATCTGGAGCTGTTCCACGGCGCAACGATCGCGTTCAAGGACATGGCACTTTCCATTCTGCCGCATCTGATGACGACCGCCGCAAAGAAAAACGGCGTGAAAAATGAGATCGTCATCTTAACTGCTACATCTGGAGATACCGGAAAAGCAGCAATGGCAGGCTTTGCAGATGTGCCGGGCACCAGAATTATTGTATTTTACCCGAAGAACGGCGTAAGCCCGATTCAGGAAAAACAGATGGTAACACAGAAGGGCAAAAATACCCACGTTGTTGCCATCCACGGAAACTTCGACGACGCACAGACCGGCGTGAAGAAAATGTTTAACGACAAAGAGCTTGGAAAAGAGCTGGCAGATAAAGGTTTCCAGTTCAGCTCTGCAAACTCGATCAACATCGGAAGACTCGTTCCGCAGGTCGTCTACTACGTATATGCTTACGCAAACCTGGTGAAAAACGGAGAGATTGCAGACGGAGAAAAGATCAATGTAACCGTTCCGACCGGAAACTTCGGAAATATTCTCGCTGCATTCTATGCAAAACAGATGGGACTGCCGATCGCAAAACTGATCTGCGCTTCCAATGAGAACAAAGTTCTGTTTGACTTCTTCCGCACCGGCGTTTACGACAGAAACAGAGACTTTATTCTGACAACATCACCGTCCATGGATATCCTGATCTCGAGCAATCTGGAGCGTCTGATCTACCGCATCGCCGGAAACAGCGAAGCAGCAGACCGCGAGCTGATGCAGGATCTTGCAAAGGACGGAAAATATGAGATCACCGATGCGATGAAAAAAGAGCTGGCAGACTTCTACGGCAATTATGCATCCGAACAGGAGACAGCAGACGCGATTGCAAAACTGTACAGCGATACCGGATATGTGATTGATACCCATACCGCGGTTGCAGCGGCTGTATACGGAAAATACCGCGAGGAAACCTATGACGAAACCAAGACCGTCATCGCATCTACCGCAAGCCCGTATAAATTTACAAGCAGCGTTCTTGCAGCGATTGCACCGGAGTATGACACCCTTCCAGTACTGGAGCAGGTAGACAAGCTGTCTGCACTTGCCAATACCGAGATTCCGCGTGCGATCGAAGAAATCCGTACTGCACCGGTGCTTCATACGACAGAGTGTGATGTAGATCAGATGCCGGAGACTGTTCGGGCGTTTTTGAAATAAGATAAAGCAGGAGCAGAATTTTAAAACAGGCAGAGCACACAGCAGGCTTTGCCTGTTTTTGCAGGGAGAGAAGAATAAATAATGAAAAATAAAGTAATCAGGGGAGTACTGGCGGCAACCTGCGTGACAACCGCTGTCAGTGCTGCGAACGTATTTGGAGCAGGCACAGAGCAGAGTCTGGTAAATGAGGCTTCTGCTGTTACACAGGAAGAAACAGAAGAAACATCGGAGGCGGAAACCACAGACGAAAATACGCCGGAGATGACAGAAACGGAGACGCCGGATTCGACAGCGGAAAATGCCGCCTCGGATCTTCCGGCGGCAGAAGTACAGAGCGGAAATCCCGAAGAGACGGCGGTATCCGTGCAGGCTGGAAGCTATTACCCATGGGTGAATGAGAACGGGATCTGGTATTTTAAGGATCCGGATGGTACCATTGTCAAAGGAGCCTGGAGAGAGTACGACAAGAACCGTTACTACCTGAATAATGACGGAAAAATGGCGGTCGGCTGGAAAAAACTTGATGGAGCCTGGTATTATTTCCAAAGCTGGGGCGGTGTTTACCGGGATGCCTTTTACACCGTGAAAAATGTACCGTATTATTCTGATGCGGACGGAAAAATGGCGACCGGCTGGAAACTGATCGATGATGTGTATTATTATTTTGATGATCAGGGCGCGATGTACCGGAATCGTTTTTTTGAGTATGACAAGAATACGTATTATGTTGATGCGGATGGAAAATGGCATCCGGGTTCGAACAGATTGACGGGATCTGGTATTACTTCCGAAGCTGGGGCGGCATGGCACAAAACACCTTTCTGACGCATAAAAATAATATTTATCATGTTGATACGGATGGAAAGATGACGACCGGCTGGCTGCTGCAGGATGGAACCTGGTATTATTTCCGAAGCTGGGGCGGCATGTACCGCAGCACCTTTTTCAAAGCACCGACAGGAAGTGCACTTTACTATGCCGATGAGAACGGAAAGATGGCTGTCGGAAAAAACAGATCGACGGTGACTGGTACTATTTCAAGGACTGGGGCGGCATGTATCAGAATGCATTCATCAAAACGGAACGAGTGTCTGCCATGCGGCTGCAGATGGAAAACTGACCGTCGGCTGGCTGCAGCAGGGCAGTACATATTACTATTTTGATGAAACCGGAGAGCAGTATTTTGACCGCTTTTTTGAATATGACAACAATACATATCGTGTGAATGCAGATGGAAAGATGGTAACCGGCTGGCAGAAAATCAATGGTACGTATTATTATTTCCGGGGCTGGGGCGGCATGTACCGTAGTACCTTTTTCCAGCTTGGCGGTGAAACGTATTATGCCGATGCGGATGGAAAGATGGTGACGGGCTGGCTTTCGAAAGAGAACCAGTGGTATTACTTCCGGGAAAATGGTGCGATGTACCGCAATACCTTCTTTACGCATTTAAACAACAGTTACTATGCCGATGCCAACGGCGTGATGGTGACGGGAGAGCGGACTATTAACGGCGCTTCCTATTACTTTAAAGACTGGGGAGGCATGGCAAAGAACCAGTGGCTCAATGCACAGAAACGGATGGTAAGCGGTGATCCGCAGACGGGCTGGTATTACTTTGGAAGCGACGGAAAGATGGTAAAATCGTATTACGCTCTGCTGAAAAAGAACAGCAGCAACTGGTACTACAGCTTTGACGAAAACGGAGTGTGCATTCTCGGCTCGAGCCAGTATGTGCGTGCAAAGGACAGCGTAAGCGGAAAATATTATACGATGGAGCATCAGTATTACACGGATCCGTCTGTGAGTGACCGTGATTTCTTTGCGGCTATCTGCAGTGCGGAGGCGGGTGTCCAGAGAAAAACAGGTATGACGGCAGTTGCGATGGTCATCCGGAACCGGATGGCGGCACAGAATATTTCGCTCCGCACCGCGATTTATAAACAGCAGCAGTTTGAACCGGCGCGGAACGGAAGTCTGACAAACTATCTGACGGGAATTGCGGAGCAGAGCAGTTCGATTATCAACAGCTGAAAAATAATGGAGCCTACGGTGCAGTGGATGAATCCCAGTCGATCATGGATGCATATCTGAAGAACGGCACAAAGCGTGTGATCCCGGGCTTTGGCGATACGAGAGATGATTTTGATTATCTATATTTCATGACTCCGAAAGCATTTAAAAATCTGAATATGGATAAAGAAAAATGTGTGACATATACATACACCTATAAATGGACAACTTCCAGCGGAACAGCGCGGGAAGATTCCCATATTTTCTTTGTGAACTGGGTGAAAAAACAGAGCTGATCGGACGTCATATCGAAAGAAGGGGCGAACAAAAGATGACATTACAGGAAACAATCGGACAGATCCATCCGCTTTCGAAAGAGGCGATGGATCGTGCCAAGGCTCACTGGGACGGCATTGCAAAGCCGCTCCACAGCCTCGGAAAGCTGGAGGACGTGCTCATCCAGATTGCCGGAATCACCGGAAAAGAGAAGATTTCGATTGAAAAAAGAGCACTTCTGACGTTCTGTGCGGACAATGGCGTTGTGGAAGAAAACGTGACGCAGAGCGGTCAGGAAGTGACAGCGACAGTTGCGGAAAATTTTCTGCAGGAGAAGGCGACAGCAGCCATTCTCTGCCGCGGTGCGCATGCGGATCTGTTTCCGATTGATATCGGAATGGCGCGCGATACGAAGGTTCCGCGGTATAAAGTTGCGTATGGAACAAAAAATATGGCAAAAGGCCCGGCGATGACAAGGGAAGAGGCCGTTCGTGCGCTTGAAACAGGAATCGCCGTGGCGGAAGAAAAAATTGCGGCGGGCTATCAGCTGATGGCAACCGGTGAGATGGGCATTGGAAATACGACGACGAGCAGTGCAATGGCAGCCGTTTTCCTGAATCAGCCGGTTCCGGAACTGACGGGACGGGGCGCCGGGCTTTCGAGTGAAGGTCTTGCGCGGAAAATTGCAGCGATTGAAAAAGCGATTGCCATCAATCAGCCGGATCCGTCCGATCCCATCGATGTGCTGGCAAAGGTCGGCGGTTTTGACATTGCCGGCATGGCGGGTGTCTTTCTTGCAGGGGCCGCACATGGCGTTCCGGTTGTGATGGACGGCTTTATTTCCTGTGTGGCAGCGCTTCTTGCTGCACGGATTGCACCGTTTGCAAAGGACTATATGATCGCTTCGCACGTATCGAAGGAGCCGGCGGCGCATCTGCTGCTTGCAGAGCTTGGAAAAGAAGCCTTCCTGCACTGCGATATGTGTCTGGGCGAGGGAACGGGCGCCATCATGCTTTTCCCGATTCTGGATCAGGCAAATGCCGTATACCGCGGCATGGCGACATTTGACGAGGCACAGATCGAAACGTATGTGCCGCTGACTTAAAAAAGGCAGGTGAAACGATGATACATCTGGTTACAGGCGGCAGCGGCAGCGGAAAATCGGCGTATGCGGAGCAGTGTATTCTGGATTTTGGCGGAACACGGAGGTTATATCGCAACGATGCAGCCATTCGGTGCGGAAGGGCAGGCGCGTATTGCACGCCACCGGAAGATGCGCGCGGCAAAGAAGTTTTCGACGATTGAGTGTTATACGAATTTAAAAGAAGTGGAGCTGGAACCGGGAAGCGATGTGCTGCTCGAATGTATGTCGAATCTCACGGCAAATGAAATATTTGATCCATCCGGGGCGGGAAAAGCGCGGACGGAGGAGGAAATTCTTGCGGGCGTTTCCCGTCTGGCCAATCAGGCGCGGAATCTGGTTCTGGTGACGAATGAAATTTTTTCGGACGGATACCGATATGAGGAGGAGACGATGGAATACCAGCGGATCCTGGGAAACATTAATGTACGTCTGGCAGAGATGGCGGACTGTGTGACCGAGGTTGTGTATGGGATTCCCGTCAGAATAAAAAAAGAATAAGATGAAAACGATATGGAATAATTTTAAAGTGGCGTTTGCCATGTACTCGAAAATCCCGATGCCGCCGGCAGACTGGGAAAAAGAGAACATGAAATATGCGTTGTGTTTCTTTCCGTGGGTCGGACTGGCTGTCGGTGCAGTTTCGGCGGTGCTTTTCTGGCTGCTGCAGCAGATTGGCGCGGGAAGCATGCTGCGGGCTGCAGTGCTGACGGCAGTTCCGGTTCTGGTGACGGGCGGCATTCACCTCGACGGCTATCTGGATACGATGGATGCGTTAAGTTCCTGGAGAGAAAAACAGCGCGACTGGAAATCTTAAAAGACCCGCACGCCGGAGCATTTGCGATTATTATGGGATGTCTGTATTTTGTACTGTACGCGGGCGCAGCCGGAGAACTTGTCTGGAAGATTTTTCCGGCGTATGCATTTGGCTTCGCAGTTTCGAGATCGTTCAGCGGTCTTTCGATCGCGTTTTTTCCAAATGCCAATCCGAAAGGAACAGCGGCAGCGTTTGGCATGAGCGCAGAGAAAAAAAGAACGGCGGCGGTGCTTGTTGTGACGATTTTTGCCGTGACGGCGCTCTCAGCTTCGTTCTGCGTCTGGGCGGCACTGGATGTACTGGTTGTATCGGCACTGGTATTCTGTTATTATAAATGGAAAAGCAGTAAGTATTTTGGAGGAATTACAGGAGATCTCGCAGGCTATTTCCTTTCGCTCTGTGAGCTGGCACAGCTCCTGTCTCTTGTGGTACTTTCTCTTGGAATGGAGAACTGGAAATGAAATTAGTAATTGGAGGGGCTTTTCAGGGAAAGCTTGACTTTGCAAAGAAGATGACCGGAAAAGAAACAGGATGGGCCGATGGGGCAGCAGTTTCGAAAGAGGAGCTGTCGGCATGTTCCGGCGTATATGATTTTCAGGAACTGGTCCGCAGATGGCTCCTTCTGGAAGAGGAGACCGGGACTGCACCGGAAGCAGAACTGGAAGACTGCTGCAGAAAAATCCGGAAATCTGCATTGTTACGAATGAACTCGGTTACGGAGTGGTTCCGATCGAACCTTCGACCGGAAATGGCGGGAAAAGACGGGGCGCATCTGTACGGAGCTGGCAGCAAAGGCTGATTCGGTAACCCGTGTGGTGTGCGGAATCGGAATCCTGCTGAAAGGTGAGGAAAAACATGATTAAAATTGCAATGATCCGCCATGGAAAAACCTATGGCAATACATTAGGACGGTATATCGGCGTGACGGATGAACCACTGTGTGAGGAAGGGAAAAAAGAGCTGGAACAGCGGACGATGGATACCGTTGAGCTTCTGTTCGTCAGCCCGCTGAAACGGTGTCTGGAAACGGCAGACATTCTGTATCCGTATGCCAAACAGGTCAAAATCCCGGAATTTGCAGAGTGCAATTTTGGTGAGTTTGAGAACAAAAATTATCAGGAATTAAAAGATAATCCGAAATACCAGGAGTGGATTGATTCCATGGCGACGCTTGCCTTTCCGGGCGGTGAGAGCCCGCAGCAGTTCAAGGACCGCTGCATCGCCGGCTTTGACAAGATGGTGGATACGTGTATCCGCCGCCATTACCGCAACGTGGCGATGGTGGTGCACGGAGGCACGATCATGAGTATCCTTGAGCAGTACGGCGTGCCACAGAAGAGTTACTATGACTGGCGAGTAGAAAACGGCTGTGGATATCATCTGTATCTCTCGGAGCAGAACTGGAAAATGGGCCGCAGAGAAGCTGTGGTGGAATCGGAGATAAGGCGGTAAACAAAATGGTGACAGCAGAATGCCATGCCATATTTTATGGACGGTGTGGATTACAAAAAGGCGGCGGCAGCGCATGAAAACGGCCCGCGGGAGGATCTGATCCGGGAACATCTGGCGGCGTATCAGAAGGCAGGGATTTCCTATGTGCGTGACGGCGGAGATCCGTACGGGGCGGGTGTTCTTGCACGGAGCCTTGCGCCGGAGTACGGGATCACATACCGCACACCGGTTTTTGCGATTCACAGGGCGGGCCGTTATGGAAAAATTGTCGGACGCGCATTTTCAGACTGGAAAGAGTATTGCGCGCTTGTGCGTGAAGTACGCCGTGCGGGCGGAGATTTTATCAAGATCATGACGACGGGAATCCTGGATTTCGCGACAAAGGGGCATGTGACCAGTGAGCCGCTTTCCAGGGAAGAGGTTTTTGCAATGACAGCTGCGGCGCATGATGCGGGGCTTTCTGTGATGGCGCATGTGAACGGCGCACAGGCTGTGATGGATGCGGCAGAGGCAGGCGTGGACTCGGTTGAGCACGGGAACTTCAGAATGAAGAGAGCATCTGCTGTATGGCAGAGCATGCAACAATCTGGGTGCCGACAATTGTGACGGTTTCGAATCTTCTGGAGAACGGCAGATATCCGGCTGAAACGCTGGCGTGGATTTTTGAGACGCAGAAAAAAGGTCTGCAGCTCGCATTTGAAAAGGACGTTGTGCTTGCGGCGGGAAGTGATGCCGGCGCATACGGCGTACTTCACGGAAAAGGAATCCGGGAAGAAGAGCGTGTAATGCGAAAAATCCTTGGGGCAGAAAATGGGCAGGAGCTGGAAAAGCGGCTTGCGTTTGGAGAAAAAAAAGATCCGGGAAAAGTTCTGAAAATTTTCTGCGTTTCAGGCTTTAGAAAAAATTTAGAATTAAACGGGCAGACAATGCTTGCGTTTTCGCCCGGACTGTGGTAAGTTTAAATCACTTTTACAAGAACTTTAGAGAAAATGAAACAGGGATATTCTGAGACAGAGGGTAAATGCTATCCTCTGTTTTTTGTGTGCAAAAATGATTGTCTGGATGTCCGCATCGACGGAAGGGAGAAAATGAAAGCAAAAGGAAAACTGGGGCTGCAGGGCTTTCTTTCCTCCTTTTTCTGGCGGCGGGATGGTATCTGATGCAGTATTTCTGCGCCTATGTCGTACTGTCCGGGTCCATGGAACCGGAGATCCCGACGGGATCTGTTGTGGTTGTGGATGGACGGAAGAAGGAATGGAATCCGGGGGATGTGATTACCTACCGGAGAGGAAATATGGTGGTGACACACCGGATCGTGGAAAAGAGCGAGGAAGGATACTGTACTAAGGGGGATGCCAACGCGGAGGAAGATGCAGGCATCGTTTTGGAAAAACAGGTGATCGGGAATGTGATCGTAGCTCTTCCCTGGCTTGGCTTTGGTATTATCTGGCTCCGGCAGAGAGGAACACTCTTTTTTCTGGCCGTGGGAGCGGTGATGCTTTTTACAATCCGGCAGCTTTGGCACGGTAGAAAAATCATGCAGGAAAACAAGTTATAAAAAGAATTAGCAAAATTATTTAGGAAAACAGGAGGAATTGATCTATGAAAAAACAGCGGAAAATCGTATTCTGGGCAGCATCACTGCTTCTGACAGGAGCCCTGGCAGCGGGCGGAACACTGGCGTATCTGACGGATAAGGATTCTGTGACGAACCAGTTTGTTGTGGGAAAAGTAGATATCGAAGGAAATGAACCATCGTACGCACCAGATCCGGACGGAAAGACCAATCATATCGTGCCGACCCAGGTGATTCCGAAGGACCCGCGTATCAAAAATAAAGGTAAAAATGATTCTTACGTTTATATGGATGTTTCCATACCAATCGCAAAAGTGATCGTTGCAGATACATCCGGAAACCGTTTAAACGGCGGGGCAGCCGTCGATACGGAACTGTTTTCGATGAATCAGCTTTCGAAAAAATGGGTGCTGATGTACAAGAAAAAACAGAACAATTCGATGGTATATACATATCTCTACAATGAAGTGCTCGCAGCTGGCAAAGCGACGGATCCTTTATTTACGAGCGTGACAGCAGCTAATATCGTGGAAGGGCAGCTGGATGAAAAAGAGGTCGATATTCCGATCAATTATTATGCAATCCAGGCGCTGAATACCGGTGAGGGAAGTACGGCTGCCGAGCGGGCAGCAAAGGCCTGGGAGAAGTATGTAAATCAGAATAATGGGCAGAAGGGGCAGGTAACGGCACCGCAGTCGGAGCCGGAACAGACAGAAGCACCTGGAATTTAAGCAGTTTTCTGGGGGACAAAAGATGAAGAAAAAGACGAAACGGCTGTTTTTCCTTGCGGGTGCGGCCGGGTGTACGATGGCGGCAGCCATTTGGCTGCTGCGGGAACTTCGGCGTATTTTACAGATCACGAGAGTGTCTGGAATCGTATGGTGTTCGGACATAATACAAGTACTATCGATGAAGAATTTCCGACACCGACGCCCGTACCGCCAGGGAAAAGTGTGGTAAAGAGAGTAAAAATCAGAAATGAAGGTTCCGTTGCCTGCTATATTCGAGCGGCACTTATATTCAGTGAACCAATTGAAGCGATTGAGGGACTTGATACGGAAAACTGGGTAAAAGGAGAAGATGACTACTATTATTACAAAAAACCGGTTTCAGAAGGCGAAAGCACGACGGAATTGTTTACCGGAATCCGCGTTGCAAAAGAAATGGAACAGAAAGAACTTGAGGTTTCGGTCTATGAGGAATCGGTGCAGATCCAGAAGGGGAATATGGTATTTCACGGCTATCGGGAGGCATGGGATGCTTATGAGAGAGGTGGTCAGACATGAAAGGAAAACGCGTCAGGATCGGATGTGCGGCGGCAAGTCTTCTGATGGGAATCAGCGGAACGTATGCATATTACCGGAGCAGTGTTGAGACCATTAACAAAATAGCTGTCGGAGATGTAAATATTGGAATCTGGGAATATGAGGAAGACGGGGATGGAGAAAAGAAGTATGAGGGACCGGAAAACGGCATTGTACTGCCTTCCCAGGTGATTTCAAAAATTCCGCGGATCACCAATTATGCTGAACCATGCTATGTCCGGGTAAAGCCTGTGTTTGATGAGGAAGAAACGCAGGATTACCGTCTGGGGGAAGAGGACCTTGGGGGAATCGAGGACGTCTGGCTGAAAGCAGGAGAGTATTATTATTATCCAAAGTGCTGGGAAAGCAGGAATCTGTCGATTTTTTCCGTACAATCACCATTCCATCTGCGTGGACCAGTGAGGCGGAGGGACAGGTGCTGTCCGTTGAAATCCAGGCGGAGGCCGTACAGGCAGCGAATGTGATGCCGGATTTTACGGCAGAAGCTCCGTGGGGAGAAGAACTGGAAATTGAACAGTGTGTCCACGAGGCGGATAATACCGTTTCGGAGGTTTCGCAGCAGAGCTTCCTCACCGTTTCGTACGAAGGAGCAGCGCGGAATCTGATCTTGGCACCCGACAATTTCTTTCGGAACTTTCCAGTGCTGATGCCGGGAGATGAATGGGAAGATACGTTCACACTGGTGAACACGACAGCAAGCCGTGCAGAATTTTTTCTGCGGACGGAACTTCCGGAAGAACTCAGTGAAACAGAAAAAGAACTGCTTTCCAAGGTGAAACTGGAAATACGAGAGGGAGACAGCGTGATTTATGAAGGTGATTTAGAGAGTGAGGGACTATGGGCAGCAAAAAGTCTTGGAATATGCAGTCCAGATGAACGGAAAGAAATCTGTTTTTCAATCCGTGTGCCGTCAGAACTTGGAAATGAATGGGCACTTCGGAAAAGCGGGGTAAAATGGATTTTTCTGTCGAAGGAGAAGATCTGCCGCAGGAAGAAGGCCCCTCTATCTGGCACAGCGCGCCAAAAACAGGTCTGCGCGATCCGTCAGCAGCGGTCCCCATTGGAATTGCCGTGACAGGAGCCTTCCTGTTTCTTGCCGCGGGCCGGTCTGAAAGGAGGAAAGAATGAAAAGAGCAAAGAAAAGCTTCTGGTTTCTCGCAGGAATTCTGCTGTTGTTGGGATTTTGTTTTCGGGAAGATGTTCTGGCTTCGAGTCTTACGAGTCTTCCTTCTCTTTCGAAAGCCGGAATCGGAGAAGTTGTATCATCGGACTCTGTTATTGACGGCCGATATGATTTTACCCCGCTGATCGGAAGTGAGACAAAAATCCGTTTTGGAAGTACAGATGGAAGTACCTGGGACAATCTGTTCTGCAAAACGGAGAGAGCCATTCGAAATGCTGTTCCACATGGTGGCCGGCGGCCGATGTGAAGGGATGGAGTAATCTCCGTTCCTTCACGCCGCTGGAGTCGAAAAAAGGAAAAATGTATGCGGAATATACGAATGTTGGAGAGTGCCACGGGGAAAATATAACGATGCGGATCTGGCTGGAAGACTGGCAGAACACGGTTGTACCATCAGGGTATGAGGACGTGGATGCGGTAGTCGTGGCGATTGACCACAATAAGCCGGTCATTGATATTAAAGGTCTGCTCTGGATCAAGGTACGGTTTGCTTATTACGACAGTAAAGGAAATCCGCTGAATGTGAAAGGGTATTTTACACTTTCAGATCTGGACTTTAAGCAGGGCTTTTATCTGGCTGATGAGACAGAACATATCTATCTGACGAAGGAGCAGATGCCAGAATCGTCTACGATGCCAGAACAGAAGCGATCTGGTCGGCAAGACGCGGCTCTGAGCCGGACGGTGGAACAACTCCGGAAAATTCGGAAGGCTGGGTTACATTTACCTTTGAAGGAAATTCCCAGACGATGATTTTCTATGATGGAGGCACTAACGACGCGGTAACTGGTCCCGGCGGCGGAGTGAAAGCACCGAAAAAATGGCCGGATAATTTTGTAAACGATACTTCCAGTACGTACAACAACTGGCATGGAGCATCCCGGGAAACGGGAATAACTGTTGTGCCGTGGAATACTTCGGAATTTGGTTACACAGCGAACGTTCCCTGTCATCTGTCGAAGTAGGAGATCTTGTAGTGAAAAAAATGGATGCAGAGACAAAAGAAGCTATTTCGGGTGCAGAATTTACCGTGTACCGCTGGAAAAACAACACCTGGAGTGAATTCAAAAAGATGAACTGGGTGAAAAAAACGGGTTCTTATCTGCTGGAGGGAATTCTGGATACAGACAGTGAAAATGAAAATTCCGTGTTGTGGAGACAAAGAATCCAGCTGGTTATGCAGGAAGCTGGGAGCAGGAATTTTCCATTGACAAGGAAGGCATGCAGACGATCCATCTGGAGGCAGAAAACACAAGAAAAACAGGCTCACTGAAGATAAAAAAGACGGAAGAAAACTCAGGGAAAGCACTTTCTGGTGCAACATATCAGGTGATTGCGAGCGGAGCAATTACAACGGTAAACGGAACAGTGCTGTTTCCGGATCAGGCGGTAGCAGCTGTGCTGAAAACGGATGAAAATGGAGAGGCGTTCAAAGACGGGCTGGAGTACGGAACGTATCTTGTGCGGGAAACGGCGGCTCCAAATGGATATGTGCTGGATCCGACGGAAAAGAAAATAACGATCGGGGAACAAAACGCACAGATCACACTGACGTTTACAAACTGGAAGAACCGTTTTATTCTGCAGAAAGTAAGTCAGGGAGACGGAAAAGTGCTTCAGGGAGCAGCCTTTCATATCTGGACGAAAGATGGAAGTTTTGATGAGACAAAAAAGACGGATGCAAATGGAAAAATTGAGCTGACGGGACTTTTGGACGGTGTCTGGTACTATCAGGAGACAGCATCTCCGGAGGGCTATCTGCTGGACAGCACATGCCGGGAATTTGTGGTAGAAAACGGAAAAATTGACGGTAAATCGGAACTGTCGGTGACGGTCGAAAATGATGGAACACATCTGACAATTGAAAAAATAGATGCAGAGAGCGGAAAACGAATTTCCGGCGCAAAGCTGGTATTAAAAGATATGGATGGAAACCGTGTGGACAGCTGGATTTCAGGAGGAAGCGGCCCGCATGAACTGGAAAAATTAAAGCCGGGTTCTTATGTCATTGTGGAGGAGGCCGCGCCGGATGGATACCTTGCGGCAGAACCGGTTTCGTTTGTGCTGGAGGCAAAACAGGAAGTGCAGACCGTGACGATGAAGGATCTTGCATGTGAAACCTTGACGATTACAAAGAAGATTAAGGCGGATGAGATTACATGGGCGCATGGAAATCCAACGTTTCTGTTTTCCGTGAAGGGAAAGGATCTGTATGGAAAAGAACATACATACCAATGCTATCTTACGTTTACAAAAACACAGGTGGAGAAAACGACAGATCAGGACGGCTACACGGAACAGTCGGTACAGATCCGGGGAATTCCGGCAGGAAACGATTACCGGGTACAGGAGAAGAAGGTGCTGCGGTATTCGCTTATGCAGGTGACAGGTACGAAGAATGTTACCGTGAAAAAACTAGAAGAGCCGGCATATGGAAAAGATCCTGCGCGCGTCTTTTCGGTATCGGTAAATCTTTGCGGACATCCCAAAGAAAGTGAGGTTGTATTTGAAAATCAGAAATACCGCTGGGATGATTATGGACACAACAGTATTGTAAAAAACCGGATTCCGGTTGAATAACAAAATGGAAAAAACATTCCACCATCGGTTCGGGTGGTGGAATGAAAACAAAATGGAGAGAGAAAAATCGGCAGAAAAAGAAGAGGGATTGCAGTTCTGACATTGGCGGCGCTTTTTTCTGGTATCTGCCGCAGATTCAGGTAAGCCGGCAGATTCGAAAAGAACAGGAAGAAGCGGTGGAGATGTATGTCAGAGAAGAAAAAGAAGAGAACAAAGAGGAAAACGAAAAAAGCGAAGAAGTGCAGGAGCAGGAACCGGGCAGTACAGACAAAAATCTGTTTCGGACAATTGATTTTGCAGGACTTCGATCAAAAAATAGAGAAATCTGCGCGTGGCTCTGGATTCCGGGCTGCGCCTTAGATGTTCCGGTTGCGCACGGGCAGGATAACGCATATTATCTGACACACGATGCGTTTTGCAGGGAGCGGATTTACGGCAGTATTTTTGCACCGTGTGATACACCGGAGGATTTTTCTGAACGTCACACGATTTTATATGGGCATAATATGCGGGATGGAACGATGTTCGGAGGATTGAAAAAGTATCGTGAAGCGTCGTGGAAACAGGAATTTCCGTATCTGTACCTGTATTTGCCGGGTGAAGCATGGCAGTGCCGTATTTGGAGTGTGGAGGAGACGGATGCCAAAAGTGATGTTTACCGGCTGGGAGCATGGAGCGATGCGGACTGGAATGCATGGGTACAGGAAAGAAAAGAAAACAGCATTATCTTTGGCAGCGGTGAGGAAAAGGAAGTTCAAAAGATACTTACCCTTTCCACCTGCATTGGTGACGGCAGCAGTTCACAGAGACTGGCTGTACATGCGGCGGTGGAGATGATTTTTGCAACAAAATCTGGAAGGGAAGAGGGTTCTGTGCTAGAATAAGACAGAATCAAAAGACTTATGATACAGAGCAGGAAAAAGGATGGCGATAAGACATGAAAGAACTGTATACGGCAGCAGGAATTTTTGTGGTTCTGATACTGCTGGGAGTTTGGATGGTACAGAATAACAGAAATGAACAGGAAAAGAAGCTGGTACAACTGCGGAAGAAATGGGGAAAAAAGCAGGAGAAACGGACGGCACGGGAAAAGAAAGAAAAACTGGAAGCGTGTCTGAGACGAAAAGCAGGGGAAAACTTCTGCGTGGACGCGATTACCTGGAATGACCTGGATCTCGATGCGGTTTTTGACACAGTCGACCACACAGTGTCGGTGTGCGGGGAAGAATATCTGTACACGGCGCTTCGGATGCCGGTCACAACAACAGAAATCAGGGAAGAGCGGGAACGGCTGATGAAGCTTTTTGCAGAGAACCAAAAAGCCAGAGAAGCAGTGCAGAAAGCACTTCTTTTGATGGGAAAAGAAAAGATGAATCCGCCGACAGAAGAAATAGCCGTACTGATGGAGCGGAGCCGGGAGAGAAGGGGAAATATCTTCTGATGGCCGGTATTGCTGTGCTTGGAATTGGACTGCTGTTTGTACTGCCTCCGCTGGGTGTGTCTGTTCTGTTTGCTTCTATGGTCGGCAACGGACTGATGCATGGAAGGGAGAGCAAAAAGCTGGAGAGTGCATTAAAAGCGTTTGGCTGTATCCTGCGGCTGCAGCGGACAGCCAGGGAACTTGGAAAAGAAAAAATTTCCGGACTGGAAATGTATCAGAAGCGTCTGGAAGAACAGGAAAAACAACTCCGTCCGATTACAAGAAAATGCAGAACACTTGTGAATACGAAAGAATCGCAGGGCGGTGCAGCAAACATGATTTTTGCATACTTTCGCACGTTCTTTCTGCTGGATCTGATCGAGTATTCTTCGGTTGTTTCCGGAGTGAAATCGTATGAAAAAGCGATTCTGCAGATGGCAGAGGATCTTGGACTCCTGGACTTTGCACTGTCTGCAGCATCGTACCGGGAGAGCCTTTCGTATTACTGCCGGCCGGAATTCCTGGATGAGAAAAAGGCGGGCTGTCGGATCGATGTGGAGGAGCTTTATCATCCGCTTCTGACACATCCGGTGGCAAACAGTCTGTATGCGGAGGGCGGAATTCTGCTGACCGGCTCGAATGCGTCGGGAAAATCCACATTTATGAAAAACATGGCAGTGAATGCGATTCTGGCACAGGCACTGAACACGAGTCTTTCGAAGCGGTACCGCGGTGTTGTGTGCCGGATCATGACATCCATGGCACTCCGCGATAATCTGGCACAGGGAGAGAGTTACTTTGTTGTGGAAGTAAAATCTTTAAAACGGATTCTGGAGGCAAGCCGTGAAAAAACACCGCTTCTGTGCGTCATTGATGAGGTGCTGCGGGGAACAAACACGACGGAGCGGATTGCAGCGTCAGAGAGTGTGCTTGCTGCCCTGCGCCGTGCAAATGTGCTCTGTCTTGCAGCAACACATGATACTGAACTGACGTATCTGCTGGAAGATCTCTACACCAATTATCATTTTGAAGAGCAGATTACCGCGCAGAGTATTTCCTTCCCGTATCGCCTGGAACAGGGGCCGGCAAGAGGAAAGAATGCGATTGCGCTGCTTGGAAATATGGGAATTGATGAAAAAATTGTGAAACAGGCAGAAAGAAGAGCTGCGGAGTTTGAAACAACAGGAAGCTGGGAAAAGAATAAGTTTCTGAGATAGAAAAACAGCCGGGAAAAATTGATCTTTTTTGAAAAAATATGCGAAAATGGTTCAGCATTTTTTCATTGTGTGTTATGATAAAATAGATCGCGTGATCCGGCAGAAAAACCGCCGGATCTGTTAAGGAGAAAAACATGAGCAGGACAGGCTTGGAAGATGCATATATTATGCGCGGCAGCAAGAAACTCCGCATGGGATATACGACGGGTTCCTGCGCTGCAGCGGCAGCGCGGGGAGCGGCGTTTATGCTGCTTTCCGGGAAAGAAATACAGGAAGTGAAAATCCATACGCCAAAGGGCATTGTTCTGAATCTGGAATTGCTGGATATCCGGAGAAGTGCCGAAAAAGTAAGCTGTGCCGTCCGAAAAGACGGCGGGGATGATCCGGATGTGACAGATAAAGCATTGATTTACGCGGAAGTGACGTTTGGAACAGAAGAGGGAATTGTAATCGATGGAGGATTCGGCGTCGGGCGTGTGACAAAGCCGGGGCTGGATCAGCCGGTCGGAAACGCGGCGATCAACCATGTACCGCGCCAGATGATCCGCGAGAATGTGGAGGAGATTCAGAAAAACTCGATGATTTCCGCGCACTGCAGGTTATCATCTCCGTACCGGAAGGGGAAGAACTGGCAAAGCATACATTCAATCCGAGACTTGGCATCACCGGCGGCATTTCAATCCTTGGAACGAGCGGGATTGTAGTGCCGATGAGCGAGGAGGCGCTGATTTCCACGATCCGCGTCGAGATGGAAATGCGGAAAGCACAGGGTGACCGCGTCCTTCTGGTGACACCGGGAAATTACGGACAGGACTTCTTAAAAACGTATCCGTGGGTCCGTGCAGACCATTCCGTTAAGTGCAGTAATTACGTCGGAAAAACACTGGAATTTGCAGCTGAGCTCGGCTTTGACGCCATCCTTTTTGTGGCCCATCTTGGAAAATTTGTCAAGGTGTCCGGCGGAATTATGAATACCCATTCCCACGAGGCAGACTGCCGTGCGGAGCTTCTTACGGCGCAGGCGGTGCGTGCAGGGGCGGATCTTGCACTGGCAAAAAAACTGCTGGAGACTGGAACGACGGAAGAAGCGGTGCAGATTTTAAAGGAAGCAGGATGCCTGAAAGAGACCATGGAAAAAGTGACAGAAAAAATTGCTTTTTACATGAATTACCATATTGAGGGCAGAGTGCAGACGGAGGCGATTGTTTTTCAAGCAATGAGGGCCTGCTCGGGGAAACCCCGGGAGCGGGAGAACTTCTGGAGCGCCTGCGGGAGCAGGAAGAAAAAGAAAACAGAAAAGAGTAAAAACAAAATGACAGGAATTTTATTTGGAACAGGAATCGGACCGGGAGACCCGGAGCTTATGACGTTAAAGGCCGTCCGTCTGATCCGGGAAATGATACGATTGCAGTACCAGGAGAGAAACCGGAAGAGAGCATTGCCTACCAGATTGCTGTTCAGGCAGTGCCGGAACTGGCAGAAAAAGAGCTTGTTGCTATTCCAATGCCGATGACAAAGAATGCCAAAGAACTGAAGGAAAATCACCGGCGCGGTGCAGAAAAAATAGAGGAGCTGCTGGATGCAGGAAAAAACGTAGTATTTCTGACACTCGGAGATCCAACCGTGTATTCTACCTACCTTTATGTACACAGACGGGTACTGGAAGACGGTTACGATGCGAGAATTGTAAGCGGTGTTACATCGTTCTGCGCGGCAGCAGCATCTCTTTCCGAGGGACTGGTGGAAAATTCCGAAGAACTGCATGTGATTCCGGCGTCTTATCAGATTGAAGATGCACTGGAACTTTCAGGAACAAAGGTTCTGATGAAAGCGGGTAAAAAGATGCCGACTGTGAAACAGTTCCTGAAGGAAAAGAACTGCCGGGCGGTGATGGTAGAAAACTGCGGCATGGATACGGAACAGAAGTATTTCAGCGCGGAAGAAATCCCGGACCAGGCAAGTTACTATTCACTGATTATTGTAAAAGAAAAGAGGAAAAAATAGATGGTACATTTTATTGGAGCGGGCCCTGGAGCCCCGGATCTGATTACGGTAAGAGGACAGAAGCTGCTTGGTGAGGCGGATATTATCATTTATGCAGGTTCTCTTGTCAATCCGGCACTGCTGGATCTGAAAAAAGAGGGCTGTGTGGTATATAACAGTGCAACCATGACGCTGGAGCAGGTGATTGATGTTATGAAAGAGGCCGAAAGCAAAAGCCAGACTGTGGCAAGACTCCACACGGGAGATCCGTGCCTGTATGGTGCAATCCGCGAACAGATTGATGCGCTCGATGCCCTTGGAATCGCTCACGATGACTGTCCGGGTGTCAGCTCTTTCTGCGGAGCGGCTGCTGCCCTTGAAATGGAATATACGCTGCCGGATATCTCCCAGAGTGTTGTCATCACCAGAATGGCCGGAAGAACACCGGTTCCGGAGCGGGAGAGCATTGCGTCTTTTGCGGCACATCAGCAACGATGGTTGTATTCTTAAGCACGGGACTCTTAGAGGAACTTTCCCGTGAGCTGATTGCAGGCGGCTATACGGCAGATACTCCGGCAGCGATCGTTTACAAAGCAACCTGGCCGGAGGAGAAGACGTTCGTCTGCACCGTTGGAACACTTGCCGAGACGGCGAAAAAGAACCAGATCACCAAGACAGCGCTGATGATCATCGGAAATGCCGTTTCCCAGGGAAATTACCGCAGAAGTGATCTGTACAATCCGGCGTTTACCACCGAATTCCGAGAGGCAGAAAAATAAGATGAAAATAGCCATAGCAAGTTTTACAAGAAACGGATGCGCCTGGAATCGAAAACTCTGTGCGGCACTGAAAAAACACAGCTGTGAAGGATATGCACTGGAAAAGTACGGGAAAGAAGCGGGAATTCCTGCGATTGCACCGTCGCTTCCTGCATGGACAGAGCGCATGTTTCAGAAAATGGATGCGATTTTGTTTATCGGGCGTGCGGGATTGCGGTGCGCAGTATTGCACCGTACGTGAAAAGTAAAAAGACAGATCCGGCGGTTCTGTGTATGGATGAACAGGGAAAGTTTGTGATTTCATTACTTTCCGGCCATATCGGCGGAGCAAACGAGCTGACGGAAGAAGTTGCAGCTGTAACGGGTGCGGTTCCGGTCATTACAACGGCAACGGATGTCAATCACAAGTTTGCGGTCGATGTCTTTGCTGTAAAAAATCATTGTGAAATTTGTGAGATGGAGCTGGCAAAAGAGGCAGCGGCGCTTCTGGTGGACGGAAAAACGGTTGGATTCTGCAGCCGTTTTCCGGTGGATGGAACAAAACCGGAGGAACTGATCCCGGAAGAGGCGGCAAAACCGTCGATGGGAATCTGCATTACCACATCGGAAGAGGATTCGCCATATGAGAGAACACTTCACCTGATCCCGAAGGTGATCACCGTCGGCATCGGCTGTAAGAAGAATACACCGGCCGGCCGGATTGAAGAAAAGGTTCTTGCGGCACTTGCGGCGGCCGGGATTTCTCCAAAAGCAGTTCGACAGGCGGCAAGTATTGATCTGAAAGCGCAGGAGCCGGGAATTCTGCAGCTGGTGGAAAAGTATGGCTGGCAGTACCGGACCTTTTCTGCAGAAGAACTGGAAACGGCGGAGGGGGAATTTACGCCGTCTCCGTTTGTGAAGAAGATTACAGGAATTGACAATGTCTGTGAGCGCAGCGCAGTTCTCGCCGGCGGCAGACTGATAAAGAAAAAAAAGGCAGCGGACGGTGTAACAGTTGCACTGGCTGCGGCGGACTGGAGGGCAGTATTTTGAGTACAATTTTTGTCGTGGGCATCGGCCCCGGAGCATATGAAAAAATGACGATCGAGGCGGCGGATGCGCTGCGGAACTGCGATGTGATCATCGGCTATACCGTCTATGTGGATCTGGTAAAAGAACATTTTGCAGGAAAAGAATTTCTGACGACGCCGATGCGGAAAGAGGTGGAGCGCTGCCGTCTGGCATTTGAAACTGCGGCAGAGGGAAAACAGGTTGCTATGATCTGCAGCGGAGATGCCGGCGTTTACGGTATGGCAGGTCTGATGTATGAGCTTTCGGAAGAATGGCCTGATATTGAAATTAAGGTAATTCCAGGCGTGACCGCCGCAACGGGAGGCGCTGCCGTTCTTGGTGCACCGTTGATCCACGATTTCGCCCTGATCAGCCTGAGCGATCTTCTGACACCGTGGGAGAAAATTGAAAAACGTCTTCTGCTGGCATCGGAAGCGGATTTTGTCATCTGTCTTTATAACCCGGGAAGCCATAAGAGAGCGGATTATCTGGAAAAAGCGTGTGATCTGATGCTTCGTTACAAAGCGCCGGAAACCGTCTGCGGAATCGTAAGCCAGATCGGAAGAGACGGGGAGACGAGCCGGACCATGACGCTTGCAGAACTTCGCAATACAAAAGTGGATATGTTTACGACGGTATTTATCGGAAACAGTCAGACAAAGGAAATCCGGGATCACATGGTAACGCCGAGGGGATATCGCTATGAATAAAGTAATCGTCTTTGCCGGAACGACGGAAGGCCGGGAAATCTGCAGTTTTCTGAAGAAATATGAGATTGCATCCCTTGCCTGTACGGCGACAGAATACGGCAAGTGCCGGATCGAGGAGGGCGGTGCCCTGACGGTTCGAAGCGGAAGACTGACAGAAGAAGAGATGGAACAGCTTTTTGGCGAAGAACAGCCGGAAATGGTTATCGATGCAACCCATCCGTATGCCGATCTTGTGTCGGAAAATATCCGGTCTGCATGTGAAAAAGCAGGAAAAACGTATCTTCGGCTGCTGCGGCCGTCGCTTGCGGCAGATCCATCCTGCGTCATGGTCGATACGACAGAAGAAGCGGTATCGTATCTGGCGGGCACAGAGGGAAAGATTCTGGTGACAACAGGAAGCAAGGAACTCGCAAAATTTGCAGAGCTTCCGGATTATAAAAACCGTGTGTATGCCCGGGTGCTGCCGTTGCCAGGCGTAATTGCATCCTGCGCGGAACTTGGATTTGATGCCGCACATACCATAGGCATGCAGGGACCGTTTTCTATGGATATGAACGTTGCAATGCTGCAGTCGTTCCATGCCGAATGGATGGTAACGAAGGAATCCGGAAGAAACGGCGGCTTTGAAGAAAAAATTGAGGCAGCAAAAAAGGCCGGTGTCCGTGTCGTTCTGATCGGCCGTCCGAAAGAGGAAGAAGGACTCTCGGAGGACGAGGTCAAGCGGTATCTCGTTGAAAAATTTGATCTGTCCGTGAAACGGGACGTCGTGATCGCCGGAATCGGACCTGGTGCAGAAGCACAGATGACGCTGGCGCTCGTAGACGCGTGTGAGCAGGCGGATGTGCTGATCGGTGCGGGACGCATGACAAAAGCAGTAGAAAAATATCAGAAGCCAATGCTTGCAGAATACAGCCCGGAAAAGATTTACGAGTATCTGAAGGCGCACCCGGAATATGAAAAGATTGTTCTTCTGCAGTCGGGTGATGTCGGCTTTTACAGCGGAGCAAAGAAACTTCAGGCCGTCCTTGCGGAAGATGCGGATTTTTCTGTCCGTGTAGAGCCGGGAATTTCTTCGCTGGTTTATTTCTGTGCCAAAATCGGAGTGTCCTGGGAGGATGCAGCATTTGTGAGCCTGCACGGGCAGCACTGCAACTTTCTGGAGACGGTCCGCCGAAACCGGAAAACTCTGGCGATCGCCGGCGGAAAGGGCAGTGTCAGGGAAATCTGCCAGACGTTAAGTTCGTACGGCTGGGAGCAGATTGTGCTGCATGTGGGAACGGATCTGTCGTATCCGGAAGAACAGATTGTGACAGGAACCCCATTCGAACTTGCTAAAATGGAGTTTGCTCCGCTTGCGGTTCTTCTGTTTGAAAACCCGAATCCGGAACCGGAGTTTACAGCCGGCATGGCAGATGAAGTATTTCTGCGTGACAAAGTACCGATGACCAAGCGGGAAGTGCGCAATGCGTCTCTTTCTCATCTGCAGCTTTCTTTGAATTCTGTTGTCTATGATATTGGATCGGGCACAGGTTCTGTTTCGATTGAGATGGCGCTTCGTGCAGCACAGGGAAAGGTATATGCGATAGAAAAAATCCGGCAGCCGTTGCACTTCTGCAGGAAAATAAAAAGAAATTTGCAGTGGATCATCTGGAAATTATTGAGGGAACTGCACCGGAAGCACTCGAAGCACTCCCGGTTCCGACGCATGCATTTATCGGCGGGTCTGCCGGAAACTTAAAAGAGATTCTGGAACTGCTCCTGCGGAAGAATCCGAACATCCGCGTGGTATTAAATACAGTAACCGTGGAAACATTAGCGGAGGCAGCATCGTGTTTCAAAAAACTTGCGTTTGAAGAGCCGGAAATCGTCTGCCTGCAGGCTTCCAATGCGAAAAAGGCCGGAAGAAGCCATCTGATGATTGCCCAGAATCCGGTTTATATCTTTACAGCCCAGGGAGGTGCCAAAGAATGAAAGCACCAAGAATCATGCTGGCAGCAGGAAGGAGCGGAAGCGGGAAAACGATGATCACCTGCGGACTGCTCCGTGCACTGCAGCAGATGGGAAAGCAGCCCGCAGCGTTTAAATGCGGCCCGGATTATATCGATCCGATGTTTCACGAACAGGTAATCGGCGCCCCGTCGTGTAATCTGGATCCGTTTTTCACAGAGGAAGAAACAACACAGTATCTGTTCTGCAAACATGCAGCGGGTCATGACATTTCCGTATTGGAAGGCGTTATGGGGTATTACGACGGTCTTGGCGGAATTTCTACCAAAGGCAGCGCCTACGATCTCGCCGGTATGACAAAAACGCCGGTTCTTCTGGTTGTCGATGCCAAAGGCATGAGCGTTTCAGCGCTTGCCTTTATCAAGGGATACCTGCAGTACAAAGAGGACAGCCGGATCGCCGGTGTAATCTTTAACCGGATGTCAGAGATGCTGTACCGGGAGATCGCGCCGATGGCGGAAAAAGAACTTGGCATTTTCTGTGTCGGCTTTGTGCCGGAACTGAAGGAATGCCACTTAGAAAGCCGCCACCTCGGCCTTGTGATGCCGGATGAGGTGGAAAATCTGCAGGAGCAGGTCAATCTGCTTGCAGAAACACTGCAGAAGACACTGGATTTTGAAAAAATTCTTGCGATTGCAGAAGGGGCAGAAGAGCTCTCGGGAAAAATGCCGGAAGTCCTGCGTAAGGTGACAGAAAGCGAAGCAGCCGCCAAGGTGCGTGCTGCGAAGCCGATTCTTGCCGTTGCAAAGGATGAAGCATTTTGTTTCTTTTATCGGGATAATCTGGAGCTTCTCGCGTCACTTGGAGCCAAAATCGAATATTTTTCGCCGCTTTCCGATGCGGAGCCGCCAAAGAATACAGACGGATTTCTGTTCTGCGGCGGCTACCCGGAGCTGCACGCAGAAGAGCTTTCGGAAAACCAGACCATGAGAACGAAGATCCGCGATAACATCCGTCAGGGAATGCCGGTTCTTGCAGAATGCGGCGGTTATATGTACCTGTCAGAATCCATGGAGGATATGGATGGAAATGTGTATCCTATGGTACAGGCTGTTCCGGGAAATGTTTACCGGACAAAAAAGCTGGGAAGATTCGGCTATATCACCCTCACGCCAAACACGAAAGATACCTTTCGGAACGGCGGAAATCCGGTGCGCGGCCATGAGTTCCATTACTTTGACAGCACAGACTGCGGAAGTGCATGGCATGCGGCAAAACCGCTGCGGAAGCGGAACTGGGAATGCATTCATGCGACAAAACGGATGATGGCGGGATTCCCGCATCTTTACTATATGGCAAGTCCGCACCTCGCACTGGAATTTCTGGAGCAGTGTGTCTCTTACCGGAAAGAACAGGAGAAAACAAGATGAAAACAGCATTAGCAGCCCTGATTGTGGGCTATGGATTGGACCTGCTGCTTGGAGATCCCTCCTTTTTGTACCATCCGATCCGTGTGATCGGAAATCTCATTGCCCTGCTGGAAAAATGGCTGCGGAAGGTATTTCCGAAAACGCCAAAGGGAGAGCTTGCCGGAGGAGTTTTTCTCGTGATCCTCGTCTGTCTGGCGGGATACGGTGTTCCGGCACTGCTGCTCTTTGCGGCATTTAAAATTCATCCGGTCATCGGCTTCCTTCTGGAGGTTCTCTGGTGCTGGCAGATTCCGGCAACGAAATGCCTGAAGGATGAGAGCATGAAGGTCTATCAGAAATTAAAAGAAAACGATCTTCCGGGGGCGCGCTATGCGGTTTCCATGATCGTAGGACGTGATACGAAAAATCTTTCGGAAACAGGAGTGACGAAAGCTGCCGTGGAAACGATCGCGGAGAATACGTCGGACGGTGTCATTGCACCGCTCCTCTTTCTTGCCCTCGGCGGACCGGCATTGGGCTTTCTGTATAAGTCCATCAATACCATGGATTCCATGGTGGGATACAAAAATGACAAATATCTGTATTTTGGACGGTGTGCGGCAAAGCTGGACGATGTCGTCAATTACATACCGGCGAGAATCAGCGCATGGCTGATGATTCTTGCGTCTGCATGCGAGCGCATGAACTGGAAAAATGCAGAAAAAATTTACAAACGCGACCGTTACTGCCACGCCAGCCCAAATTCTGCGCAGACAGAAGCAGTTATGGCAGGGGCGCTGGAAGTACAGCTTGCCGGAGATGCCGTGTATTTCGGCAAAGTCGTAAAGAAACCAACGATCGGCGATGATATCCGCCCGGTCGAGGCGGAAGATATCAAAAGAGCAAATCATCTGATGTATCTGACCTCGTTCCTCGGACTGGTGTTCTTTGCGGGAATCCGCGCGCTCTTTTTATTTCTGTAAAAAGAGAAGATAGAAACACAACGGAAAAGAGAAAGGAAGGCATATGGTATGAGACAAAATCCACATGGAGGAGACATTTACACGAAAAAATGCAGAGTCGATTTTTCTGTGAATGTCAATCCTCTTGGAGCTCCGGAAAGTGTGAAAGAGGCGGTGAGAAAGAGCGCGGAATCGGTGGAACAGTATCCTGACGCACTGTGCCGGGACCTGACCCGGGCACTGTCGGAAAAGGAGCAGCTTCCAGAAGAAAATATCCTGTTTGCAAACGCGCCGCGGAGCTTATTTTTGCCCTGACACAGGCTCTCCGCCCGAAAAAAGCGCTGATTGCAGCGCCGGGATTTGCAGAGTATGAAGCAGCGCTTTCAGCGGCAGGGTGTTTTATCCGTATGTATCTGCTGCAAAAGGAAAAAGGCTTTCTTTTACAGGACGATTTCTGCGATGATCTGACCGACGATCTGGATCTTGTTTTTTTATGTAATCCAAATAATCCAACCGGCCTTACGATTCCGCAGGAACTTCTTTTAAAGATCCTGGATAACTGCCGGGAGCGTAACATCTATCTGGTGCTGGATGAGTGTTTCATAGAATTTCTGCCGGAGCCGGAAAAAGTGACGATGCAGGGAAAACTGGACGAATATCCGAATCTGCTGATTCTGCGTGCGTTCACAAAGATTTACGCAATGCCGGGCCTGCGTCTTGGCTATCTGCTCTGCAGCGACGAGGATCTGCTGGATCGGATCAGCCGCAGCATGCAGTCGTGGAATGTTTCGATTCCGGCGCAGATGGCAGGCCTTGCCGCCTGAACGAGGATGCTTACGTCAAAGAAGCACGGGAACTGATCGGAAAAGAACGCGCCTGGATGAAAGCAGAACTGGAAAAAGCAGGTCTTACCGTATGGGATTCCTGTGCAAATTATTTGTTCTTTGAGGGACCGAAAGGACTTGCCGCACGGCTGGAAAAAGGCGGCATTCTGATCCGCGACTGTTCCAACTACTCGGGCCTTGCCGACGGATATTACCGTGCAGCCGTACGCACACATGAAGAAAACCAGATTCTGACAGAAGCCGTTTCACAGATTCTGCAGTGGTTTTAGGAGGAAAAACGATGGCGAAAGTAATTATGATACAGGGAACGATGTCAAATGCGGGAAAAAGTCTGCTTGCGGCGGGCTTATGCCGGATTTTCCATCAGGACGGATACCGTGTGGCGCCGTTCAAATCACAGAATATGGCGCTGAATTCGTTTATTACGAGAGAAGGCCTTGAGATGGGACGTGCACAGGTCATGCAGGCGGAAGCGGCCGGGATCGAACCGTCCGTTTTGATGAACCCGATTCTGTTAAAGCCGACGAATGACACCGGTTCGCAGGTGATTGTAAACGGTGAGGTACTGGGAAACATGAGTGCGCGGGAATATTTTTCCCACAAAAAAGAGCTGATCCCGGACATCATGAAAGCGTACCATGCACTGGAAGAACAGTATGATATCATTGTGATCGAGGGAGCCGGAAGTCCGGCGGAGATCAACCTGAAAGCCGATGATATCGTCAATATGGGAATGGCAAAGCTTGTGGATGCACCGGTGCTCCTCGTCGGAGATATTGACCGCGGCGGCGTTTTTGCTCAGCTTTACGGTACCGTAGAGCTTTTAGAGCCGGATGAGCGCGACCGCATCAAGGGTCTGATTATCAACAAATTCCGCGGGGACAAAACCATCCTGGACCCGGGCGTTGTGATGCTGGAAGAAAAAACACACATCCCGGTGGTCGGCGTGGCGCCGTATCTCCACATCGAAGTGGAAGACGAGGACAGTCTGACCGAGCGATTCACCAGAAAAGAGGAGATCGGTCTCATTGACCTTGCGGTCATCCGTCTCCCGCGTATTTCAAACTTCACCGATTTCAACCCGTTCGAGCGGATCGAAGGCGTATCACTCCGCTACGTAAGCTCTGTCTCCGAACTGAAAAATCCGGATATGATTCTGCTTCCGGGAACGAAAAACACGATGGAGGATCTGCTCTGGATGCGTCAGAATGGTCTGGAAGCGGCCGTACTGAAGGCGGCTGCGGCCGGAAAAGTAATTTTCGGTGTCTGCGGCGGCTTCCAGATGCTCGGAGATACGCTGAGCGATCCGCTGCATGTCGAAGCCGGCGGAACGATCAAAGGAATGGGACTCCTGCCGATGGATACCGTATTTGCCGGTGAGAAGACGAGAACCCGCGCGGAGGGCGCTTTTGGAAAAACAGAAGGCGTTCTTGCCGGGATCGAGGGAACCCGGATTGAGGGCTATGAAATCCATATGGGAGAAACGGTGCGGAAAGAAGAAACAGAAGCATTCACGTTCATCGATGATCAGAACCGTGCTGATTCGGATAAGCTGGACGGTGCACAGAAAGGAAATGTGTACGGTACGTATGTGCACGGCATTTTCGACAAAGAAGAAGTTGCCGAACGGATCGTGGAAGCACTTGCAAAGAATAAGGGAATTGCCATGGAGCAGATTCACGGTGTCGATTACCAGACATTCAAAGAGACACAGTACGATATTCTCGCAGATGCGCTGCGCGAGCATCTCGACATGAAGAAGATTTATCAAATTCTGGAAGAAGGGGCATAAAGATGAAGATAGAACTGGAGCAGGTAAGCCCGCACGAGATTGAAAAGAGAAGCTTTGAAATTATCACGGAAGAATTAAACGGAAGAACGTTTCCAGAGGATCAGGAACTGGTTGTAAAGCGGTGTATCCACACAAGTGCGGATTTTGATTATGCGGATAATCTCTGCTTTTCGGAGCATGCGGTGGCAAAAGGCATCGAGGCGATCCGGGAGGGAGCTGCATTGTGACGGATACGCAGATGGCAAGATCCGGCATCAACAAAAAGGTGCTTGCGCGCCACGGCGGTGAAGCGCTCTGCTTTATGTCAGACGAAGATGTTGCGGCAAGAGCAAAAGAAACCGGAAGCACCCGCGCGGCAGCCTGCATGGAAAAAGCAGCGGAGCTGGATAAAAAGCTGATTATTGCGGTTGGAAATGCGCCGACGGCACTGGTCCGCCTCTATGAACTGATCGGGGAAGGAAAAATAAAACCGGCGCTGATCATCGGAGTTCCGGTCGGCTTTGTCAATGTGGTACAGTCCAAAGAACTGATTATGCAGACCAATATCCCGTATATCGTGGCACGCGGACGAAAAGGCGGCAGCAATATCGCGGCGTGCATCTGCAACGCACTCCTGTATATGATGGATCAGGACCGCGGATATTAAAAATAGATGAAAAAACGGAAAGCAGAAGTCTTGACAGATTTCGAATCACCGTTTATACTATGGAACATGGAAAAAGGCTTGGAAGGGAACAAGTAGACGTACAAAAACGCGGACAGAAAGCAGCCGGCAGATGAGAGGCGCATGCAGGTTCTGTACGATTCGAATACATCCCGGAGTTGCGCACCGAATAAAACGGGCGGCAGAAGAACGAACTATGATGCACGTTTTAGTAGGCTGCGACGTAAGAGACGAACGTTACAGCGTCAGGGTATTCAGAGGTTTTGGATACCGACAAAGGCAGCTGCCGTGAGACAGCTGTGAAGTAAGGTGGTAACACGGGAGATACGGGCTCTCGTCCTTTGAATCGGAAAGGACGGGAGTCTTTTTGTATAAAAAACTTTGGTCCCAGACGGTAACACATACCCGAAAGTCAACCGAAAAAAGGAGAAAAACAAAATGCAGATTTATGACGAACTGATCGCCAGAGGCCTTCTGGCACAGGTAACCGACGAAGATGAAATCAGAGACTGGTAAACAATGGAAAAGCAACGTTCTATATCGGATTCGACTGCACCGCAGACAGTCTGACCGCAGGTCACTTCATGGCACTGACCCTGATGAAACGGATGCAGATGGCAGGAAACAAACCGATCGCCCTGATCGGCGGCGGCACCACCATGATCGGTGACCCGTCCGGAAGAACCGATATGAGAAAAATGCTGACCCGCGAGGAGATCGACCACAACGCAGAGTGCTTCAAACGTCAGATGGAGCGTTTCATCGAGTTCGGCGAGGGAAAAGCTATGATGCTCAACAACGCAGACTGGCTGCTGAACCTGAACTATGTAGAACTGCTCCGTGAGGTAGGTGCATGCTTCAGCGTCAACAACATGCTCCGTGCAGAGTGCTACAAACAGCGTATGGAAAAAGGTCTTTCCTTCCTGGAGTTCAACTATATGATTATGCAGAGCTACGACTTCTATCACATGTTCCAGAAATACGGCTGCAATATGCAGTTCGGCGGCGATGACCAGTGGTCCAACATGCTGGGAGGAACCGAACTGATCCGCCGTAAACTTGGAAAAGATGCCTATGCAATGACCATCACCCTTCTGACCGACTCTCAGGGCAAGAAGATGGGTAAAACCGCAGGAAACGCTGTATGGCTTGACCCGAACAAGACCAGCCCGTTCGATTTCTACCAGTACTGGAGAACGTGGACGATGCCGATGTCTTAAAATGTATCCGTATGCTGACCTTCCTGCCGCTGGAGCAGATCGACGAGATGGATTCCTGGGAAGGAAGCAAGCTGAACGAGGCAAAAGAGATCCTGGCCTATGAGCTGACCTCCATGGTACACGGCGAGGAAGAAGCAAAGAAAGCGCAGGAAGGCGCACGTGCCGTATTCTCTACCGGAAGCTCCGAGCATATGCCGACCAGTGAAATTTCTGCAGAGGATTTCACGGACGATAAAATCGATATCGTAACCCTTCTTGTCAAAGCAGAGCTTGCAAAGACCAGAAACGAAGGACGCCGTGCCGTAGAGCAGGGCGGTGTATCCGTAGACGGTGAGAAAATCACAGATCCGAAATATGCCGTAGAAAAAGCACCTTCGGCGAGGACGGTATCGTTCTGAAAAAAGGAAAGAAGAATTTCAAAAAAATTTGCGTTAAATAATTAAGTGTGCTATTATAAAAGAATGGATTCCCGGAAGAAATTCCGGGACACACTGAATTATTTGGAGGACAAACAGTCATGGAAAAATATGGCGTAAACGAATTACGAAAGATGTTTCTTGAGTTCTTCGAGAGCAAAGGACATCTTGCTATGAAGAGTTTTTCGTTGATTCCACACAACGATAAAAGTCTTTTACTGATCAACTCCGGTATGGCTCCGCTGAAACCTTACTTCACAGGCGCAGAGATTCCGCCGAGAAGAAGAGTAACAACATGCCAGAAATGTATCCGTACCGGCGATATTGAAAATGTAGGAAAAACAGCCCGTCACGGCACCTTCTTTGAGATGCTCGGAAACTTTTCCTTCGGTGATTATTTCAAACACGAAGCAATCGCATGGTCCTGGGAGTTTTTAACACAGGTAGTAGGGCTCGATCCGAATCGTCTGTACCCATCCATCTATCAGGACGATGATGAAGCATTTGATATCTGGAACAAAGAGATCGGCATCCCGGCAGACCGTATTTTCCGTTTTGGAAAAGAGGACAACTTCTGGGAGCATGGTGCAGGTCCGTGCGGTCCGTGTTCTGAGATTTATTATGACCGCGGAGAAAAATACGGCTGCGGCAAACCGGGATGTACCGTTGGCTGCGAGTGTGACCGTTACATGGAAGTATGGAACAACGTATTCAGCCAGTTCAACAACGACGGCGAGGGCCACTACACCGACCTGATCCAGAAGAACATTGATACCGGTATGGGACTTGAGCGTCTGGCCGTTGTCGTACAGGATGTAGATTCCATCTTCGATGTCGACACCATTCAGGCACTCCGCAACAAAGTATGCGAAATCTCCGGAAAAGAGTATGATAAAGATCATGAGACCGATGTTTCCATCCGCCTTATCACAGACCATATCCGTTCCGCAACATTCATGATTTCCGATGGAATCATGCCGACCAACGAAGGAAGAGGCTACGTACTGCGCCGTCTGATCCGCCGTGCAGCACGTCATGGCCGTCTGCTTGGCATTGACGGACTGTTCCTTGCCCGCCTTTCCGCAAGCGTAATCGAAGGCTCCAAAGACGGATATCCGGAACTTGAAGAGAAAAAAGATTTCATCTTCAACGTTCTGAACAACGAGGAGACCCAGTTCAACAAAACCATCGACCAGGGACTTCATATCCTCTCCGAGCTCGAAGAAAAATGCAGAGCGAAGGCAAAAAGTTCTGGACGGACAGGATGCATTCAAACTGTACGATACCTACGGATTCCCGCTGGATCTGACCAAAGAGATCCTCGAGGAGAAGGGCTACGGCATCGACGAGGACGGTTTCCATGCAGCAATGGAAGAGCAGAGAGAGCGTGCAAGATCGAGCCGTGAAGTAACAAACTACATGGGTGCTGATGCAACCGTTTACGATGAGATCGACCCGTCCGTAACAACTGAGTTTACCGGATACGATCATCTGGAGGATACCTCCAAAGTAACCGTTCTGACGACAGAGACTGAGATTGCAGAATCTCTGATGGAAGGCAGAAGGGAACCATTTTCGTAGAGAAAACTCCGTTCTACGCTACCATGGGCGGTCAGGAAGGCGACTGCGGTATCATCAAAGGAGCAAATGGTGTATTCGAAGTAGAAGATACCATCAAACTCCGCGGCGGAAAATACGGCCACGTCGGTGTCATGAAATCCGGTATGATTTCAAACGGCGAGAAGTTACACTTCAGGTCAACGAAGAGGCAAGAAAAAATATCGAGAAGAACCACAGCGCAACACACCTTCTGCAGAAGGCATTAAAGACTGTTCTCGGTGCACATGTAGAGCAGAAAGGTTCTCTCGTAACCCCGACCAGACTCCGTTTCGACTTTGCCCACTTCCAGGCTATGACACCGGAAGAACTGGAAAAAGTTGAGAATCTGGTAAATGAAAAGATTCAGGAGCAGATCCCGGTTGTAACCGACATCATGGATACTGAGGAAGCAAAGAAATCCGGCGCGATGGCTCTGTTCGGTGAGAAATACGGCGACAAAGTACGTGTCGTTTCCATGGGAGACTTCTCCAAAGAGCTCTGCGGTGGTACCCATGTAAAGAATACCGCTGAAATCGGACTGTTCAAACTTGTTTCTGAGGCAGGCGTTGCAGCAGGTGTCCGCAGAATCGAAGCTCTGACCGGACCGTCTGTTACTGCATATTATAAAGCACAGGAAGAGAAAATACATGAGGCAGCAGCTCTCTTAAAGACAACACCGGCGGATCTCCTCGAGAAGATCGCTCATCTGCAGGCAGAGGCAAAAGCACTCCAGGCAGAGAATGAGTCCTTAAAGAGCAAACTGGCAAAAGAAGCGCTCGGCGATGTTATGGATAAAGTAACCGAAGTCAAAGGTGTAAAACTTCTCGCTGCATCCGTACCGGATGTCGATATGAACGGACTGCGTGACCTTGGCGACCAGCTGAAAGAAAAACTGGGAAGCGGCGTTGTTGTTCTGGCATCTGCAAAGGACGGTAAAGTAAGCCTTCTTGCCATGGTAACCGATGATGCGATGAAGAAAGGTGCACATGCCGGAAAACTGATCAAAGAAGTGGCAGCCGTTGTCGGCGGCGGCGGCGGTGGACGTCCGAACATGGCACAGGCCGGCGGAAAGAATCCGGAGAAGATCGACGAAGCAGTTGCAAAAGCTGCTGAGGTACTGGAAGGCCAGATCGCATAACAATAAGCAGGAAAAACAGCACAAAATCCTGCCGCCTGCAGGGCAGAAAAAGGAGCCAGGCAGGCGGCAGGGAAAAATTTTGCAAAAAATGAAAAAACTTGTTGACGTACGAGATTTTTCTGGTATAATAAGAACAGTGCAAAAAATACCCATACAGTTGTATTATGCACAATCTACAACTGGAGGGAGGTTAGGTGTGAGACTATGTCAAATGTAATCGTTAAAGAAAACGAAACGTTGGACAGCGCTTTACGCAGATTTAAGCGTAGCTGTGCAAAAGCTGGCATTCAGCAGGAGATTCGTAAAAGAGAGCATTACGAGAAACCAAGTGTTCGTCGTAAAAAGAAATCTGAAGCTGCCAGAAAACGTAAGTATAATTAATGTGCAAAAATCCCCGGCGATCTGTTTTGCCGGGGATTTTTATACTTGTAACTTAAAGTCGCAGGTTTTGACAAAACAGCAAGGCGGTGACAAATGAGAATTTGTACAAAATAGCAAACAAGCTGTTTCGTATCGTGAAAAAGATTCTGAAGCTGCTTACCAGCCGTATGGTCATTATCGGTGTTGCACTTCTTCTGGAATTTTGCTGGCTGGCCGGAATTGTGATGCAGCTCAATGAAAAATCTGTCTACATCAACTATGCGGTCACGATCCTTTCCCTGATTGCAGTGCTTTCGATTATCAATAATCCGAAAATGAATCCCGGCTACAAACTGATGTGGGCAGTCTGTATCCTGGCGCTTCCGGTAACCGGAATCTGCCTGTACGGCATTCTCGGCCATTCCAGTGTGGCAAGAAAATTCCGTACACATTACGATACAGTTCTGCTTTCGCAGGGAGGCGTTCTTGGAGAGGAAGAAGAGACGCGTAAAAAGCTCGAGGAAGAAAATATCCTGGCAGCGGGGCAGTCTTCCTATCTGACCAATTATGCGCATTATCCTGTTTATGAAAACACAGAAACAGAGTATTACCCGCTGGGAGATGTATGGTTTGAGCACTTTATTGAGGAACTCAAAAAGGCAGAACACTACATTTTTATGGAATATTTCATCATCAGCGAGGGGTATCTGTGGGATACGGTGCTGGAGATTCTGAAGGAAAAAGCGGCCGCCGGTGTGGATGTGCGGCTGATTTACGATGATTTCGCTGCGTGACGACGCTGCCGTATCAGTATTATAAATCGCTGCAGCAGATGGGCATCAAGTGTGCGGCGTTCAATCAGTTCCGACCGGTGCTGAATGTCATTTTAAATAACCGTGACCACCGGAAAATTGCCGTGATCGACGGTCATACGGCTTTCACGGGCGGCATTAATCTTGCGGACGAATACATTAACCGCAAGGAGCGGTTCGGCCACTGGAAGGATTCCGGAATCTGTCTGCATGGTGAGGCGGTATGGAGTTTTACGGTGATGTTTCTGCAGATGTGGAGCACAATCACCGGTATGGAATGCAATTTCGAATCATACCGGCCGGAGATCTATCACGAGGAAGCGTTTAAAAAAGACGGTTTTGTGCAGCCGTACGGCGATTCCCCGCTGGATGGAGAGACAGTAGGCGAGCATGTTTATCTGAACATTATTTCACAGGCGAAAAAATATCTTTATATTTTTACCCCGTATCTGATTCCGGACAACGAGACGCTGACCGCTCTCTGCATGGCGGCAAAGCGCGGAGTCGATGTGCGGATTGTAACGCCGGGCATCCCGGATAAGAAGATTGTCTATATTCTGACGCAGGCCAATTACGAGATCCTGCTGGAATCCGGCGTTCAGATTTACCAGTATACGCCAGGCTTTATCCATTCCAAGAGCTTTGTCTGTGATGATGAAGTTGCGACGGTCGGAACGATCAACATGGATTACCGGAGCATGTACCTGCATTTTGAGTGCGGTGTCTGGATGTACGGCAGCAGTGCGGTTGCCAGGTAAAAGAGGATGCGCTGATCACGTTTGAACAGTGTGAGCAGATCAATATGGACTACTGTCGAAAGAAAAATTTTGCAGTCCGTGCACTCCGCGGTGCGCTGAAGTTTCTGGCACCGCTGCTGTAAACGGAACAGACAGCATAGTTCTGCGGTCGTCTGCATAGCCTGTAGGGAAGAAAGAGCAGATGTTTCGGGGGAATATGAAGAGAAGAACACGAAATATCGTCTGGAGCCTGCTGATGATCCTGGCGCTTCTTGCAGCGCCCTTGAAAGTGACTGCGGCAGAGCAGAATGGAGAATCTTCCGACAAGCAGCAGAACGAAACAACGGAACAGAAAACAGAAGAGACGGAGGAGACAGCACCGGAGATAACAACGGACCTTGGGCTGCTTCGCCGTCTGTTCTTTTGATGGAGGCACAGACCGGAACTGTTCTGTACGAGAAAAATGCGTCGGAACAGCGAAGCCCGGCGAGCATCACAAAAATCATGACGCTGCTGCTGATTTTTGAAGAGCTCGAAAAAGGGACGCTCCAGCTGACCGACGAAGTGACGACGAGTGCGCACGCCAGAAGTATGGGCGGGTCCCAGGTTTTTCTGGAAGAGGGCGAAAAGCAGACCGTTGAGACGATGATCAAGTGTATTGTCGTTGCTTCGGGAAACGATGCATCTGTAGCGATGGCAGAGCATATTGCGGGGACAGAAAGCGAGTTTGTCAGCCGGATGAACCAGAAAGCAAAAGAACTCGGCATGAACGACACGAAGTTTGAGGACTGCTGCGGCCTCACGGATTCCGACGGCCATTACACGACAGCGCAGATGTGGCGAAAATGTCTCGGGAGCTGATCGAGCGCTTTCCGCAGATCCTGAACTATTCCTCTATCTGGATGGAAGAGATTACGCATGTCACACAGAAGGGAAGCAAACCATTCACCCTCACCAATACAAATAAGCTGATCCGCGGCTATGAGGGCTGTGTGGGACTGAAAACAGGAAGCACCTCGAAGGCGAAGTACTGCGTCTCGGCAGTGGCGAAGAAAAATGATCTGACGATGCTGGCAGTCGTGATGGGAGCACCGGACTACAAGGTGCGGTTTGCAGATGCAGCGTCACTGTTCCAGTATGGGTTTTCGTCCTGCAGCATCTACATAGACCGGGAACGCGATCCCCTGCCGGAACTTTCGGTTGTTTACGGAAAGCAGGATACGGCAGAACTGGAATATGCGGAAGAATTCCGCTATCTTACGACGGGCGGGACGGTGATTGGTGAAGTGGAAAAAACGATGGAACTGCCGGAAGAGGTGCAGGCCCCTATCCAGAAAGGCGAGTGTGCCGGAAGAATTGTTTACAAAGCAGACGGTGAGGAACTTGGTTCCGTTGCGATTTTATATGGAGCAGACGTGGCAAGAGCCGGCATGTGGGATCTGTTCGGATGTACGATGAAACAATATTTTCTTGGGACGGCATAAAGCCGGAGTATCATGCGCGAAAAGGAGAAAAACATGGCAAAGAAAAATTACTATGCGGTAAAACAGGGAAAGGTTCCGGGCATCTACCGGACATGGGATGCGTGCAAAGCGCAGGTACACGGTTATCCTGGCGCAATTTACAAGGGATTTGAGCGTCTGGAGGAAGCAGAGGCCTTTCTGGGCGGCGGTAAAATGCCGGAACCATTGCTGCGGGAAACAAAAGGAACGTATTTCGCTGCCCCGGAACGAAAGGCAGTACAGAGCACGGCAGCACCCGATCCTTCTTCTTGGGACTGGGAACACCTGATTCTGGCGGAAAAACCATGCGAAGACCCGGAATACGCCGGTGTCGGCAGGAGCGCCGTCGCATACGTGGATGGAGCTATCAGCATGCGCTCGGAAAGTTCTCCTGCGGTGTGGTCCTCTTCCTGGACGGAAAAGAGCTGAATCTTGCAGAAGAATACAGCGACCCGGATCTCGTCTCCATGCGGAATGTAGCAGGCGAGATCAAGGGCGCAGAGCTGGCCATGGCTTACTGCCTGACACATGATATTCCGGAGCTGGCCATCTATCACGATTACCAGGGAATCGCAAGCTGGTGTACGAGAGAATGGCAGGCGAAAAAACAGGGAACCATCGATTACCGGAATTTTTACGATCTGGCATCGGCCAAAGTTGCGATCCGCTTCTGCAAAGTAAAGGGCCACACCGGCGTCACCTACAACGAAAAAGCCGATCAGCTGGCAAAACAGGCACTGCTTATAAACAGCAGGGAAAACGGGTTGTCATACACCGAAAAATCAAGTATAATGAACGGTATGAGAAAATTTACAACGACCTATTACAAACTTTCGTCAAATGGAAAATTTCTGGAAGGAAACGGTTTTCGTCTGGCGTTTATCAGTGATCTTCACAATATGGAGTTTGGCCCGGACAACACGGTGTTAAAGGCAGTCATCAATGAGGCGGCTCCGGATCTTGTCATCATCGGCGGGGACCAGATTGTGGCAAAGCCGGGGGAGAACCTCGACCCGGGTCTGAGTTTCGCGGAACGTCTTGCGGAGGAATACCAGGTAATCTATGGCTGCGGAAACCACGAATACCGTCTGAAGCTGTATCCGGAACAGTACGGCGATCTGTATGAAAAGCTCCGGGAGCGCCTGAAAAAGGCAGGAATCTGCTATCTGGAAAATGAGACGGCGGATCTTACCATCAGCGGCTGTCCGGTCCGGATCTACGGCTATGCCATGGACCGCACCTATTACAACCGCTTTTACCGCGGACCGCTGCCGGTTTCGGAACTGACGGACCATCTTGGAAAACCGGATCCGGCGCGCTACGGCATTCTGCTGGCGCATCACCCTGCCTACCGCAGCTCCTATGCATCATATGGAGCCGATCTGACGCTTTCCGGCCATTATCACGGCGGCGTGGTGGGCCTTGGCGCGCACCGGGGGCTTGTGACGCCGGATTTCCGCCTTTTTCGAAAAACTGCCGCGGGCTGTTCCTGACGGGCGGCACCTGCCAGATCATCAGTGCAGGAACGGGCGAACACACCATTCCGGTCCGCATCTGGAACAGAAGAGAATTGATTATTACAGATATCGGGAAAACGTAAGGGAGAACAGAGCACATGGCGATACCAGTAAAGCTTCCGGTGTTTGAAGGACCGCTGGACCTTCTTCTTCACCTGATCGATAAAAACAAAATAGATATTTACGATATCCCCATTGTAGAGATTACGGACCAGTATCTGGAATACATTCATCAGATGGAGCGGGAAGACCTCGACATCATGAGCGAGTTCATGGTCATGGCGGCGACGCTTCTGGATATCAAATGCCGCATGCTGCTTCCGAAAGAAGTGAATGAGGAAGGCGAGGAAGAGGACCCGAGAGCCGAGCTGGTGCAGCAGCTTTTAGAGTACAAAATGTACAAGTACATGTCGTACGAGCTGCGTGACCGCATGAACGAGGCGAGCCGTTCCGTGTACAAGGAGCCGACGCTTCCAAGAGAAGTGCTGGAGTACAGGACGCCGGTCGATACCTCCGAGCTTCTCTCGCAGATTTCTCTCGCGAAGCTCCATACGATCTATAAAATGATTTTAAAGCGCCAGGAGGACAAGATCGACCCGATCCGAAGCAAGTTCGGAAAGATCGAAAAAGAAGAGGTCAGCCTGCCGGACAAGATGACGTATGTCGAGCAGTTTGCTGTTAAAAAACGCCGCTTCAGCTTCCGCGACCTTTTGGAATCCCAGCCGGGCAAGGTGCATGTGATTGTCACCTTCCTTGCAATCCTGGAGCTGATGAAAACCGGCAAAATCCGGATCAGCCAGGAGGAGCTTTTCGGGGATATCCTGATTGAATCCCTGGAGGATGAAGACACCGTAGTTGTGCCGTATACAGACGAGACAGACAGTGAGGACAAGACAGATGGAAGAACAGAACAGGAATAAAGAAACTGCCCTGGGTGAGGCAAGACGCCCCTCTTCGGTCGAGGAGGCGGAAGCAGCCATCGAGCAGTCCTTTTTGCGATGGGAGATTCCGTGGAGCTGGGAAGGATTGCAAAAGCGATCGGCCATGACACGGAGACGACCCGCAGGATTCTGAACCATATGATGGAAAAATATAATACGAAAGACCGCGGCATCCACATCGTGGAGCTTGAAAATGCGTATCAGATGTGCACGAAACAGGAATATTATGATTATCTTGTCAACATCGCCATGCAGCCGAAGAAGGCGGTTCTGACCGACGTCATGATGGAGACCCTCTCGATCATTGCCTACAAGCAGCCGATCACGAAGCAGGAGATCGACAAGATCCGCGGCGTCAAGAGCGATCACGCGGTCAACAAACTGGTGGAGTACAATCTGGTGCAGGAGCTTGGCCGTCTCGACGCGCCGGGCCGCCCGATTGTGTTCGGCACGACCGAAGAATTCCTGCGGAACTTCGGCGTCGATTCCACCGACAATCTGCCGGAGATCAGTCCGGTCAAGATGGAGGACTTCCGCGCAGAAGTGGAAGAGGAAATGCAGATCAAGCTGGATGTCTGATCCGGCAGGAGAAAAAAGAAGGGAGATACCGATATGCCTACTACGTACGCACACGACAGGTTCGGAAGAGAAGTCTATGAACAGCTTCCGGCAAATTTGAAAAAGATCATTCGAGAAAACAAAAAATTGTATCTGATCGGACTGCACGGGCCGGATATCTTCTTTTATTACCGTCCGTTCTCGAAAAACCGTGTGTCTGATTACGGAACGTTTCTGCATGAGCAGACGGCTTCCGTTCTGTTCGAGGATGAGGTGAAAAAGTATCAGCAGAGCCCGTCAGAGGCGATGGAAGCGTATCTGTTAGGCTTTGCCTGCCATTACCTTCTCGATTCGACGTGTCATCCGTATATCGGAAATTTGTGGATCACACTGGAATTTCCCATGCAAAGATTGAGACGAGCCTTGACCAGTACTTCATGCTGGAGGACGGCCTCGATCCGCTCGTATACCGTCCGGCATCGCCGATCTGCCCGCACACCGACGGCAACAAGGTCATCCACCGCTGTTTTCCGGAAATCGGGGAAACAGAAATTGTCGAATGCCTGAAGGGCATGAAGCTCTGGACGAGAATCACGATCTGCCGCAGCAGTGCGGTAAGAAGCCTTCTTCTTGGAGCGATGAAACTGGTCGGCTGCTATGATTCGATGGGCGGCCGTGTGATGCCTGGAAGGTCTCAGAAGGAATGCGAAGCGGGCACACGGAATCTTGTCCACCTGTACGAAAGAGCGCTTGCAGAGGCGCCGCAGGAGCTTGTAAAGCTGGATGAAGTGCTCCATGGAAACGGAACGCTTTCTCCGCGCTTTGACCACAATTTTGATTAAAACAGACTTTTGAGAGCAACAGTAAGAATAGAAAAATCCCGGCAGGAATCTTTCCTAAGAATTCCTGACCGGGATCTTTTTTTTGTCCGAAAGCAGATCTTTAATTTGATTTTACTTCACGCCACAGCTGGTTGTAAACCTCATCGGCATCATCGCCAAGATACGTAAAGGTTTCGCACCGTGCAAGCGTTTCCTCATCCGGGAAGGCGATTTCACTGTTTCGGATATCGTCATCCTCAATCAGTTCACGCGCCGCATCATTCGGCGTAGAGTAGGTAATATACTCAAAGTTTTTCAGTGCGATGTCCGGCCGGCAGAGGAAATTCAGGAATTTCTCTGCGTTCTCGACATGCTGCGCATCTTTTGGAATGCACCAGGAATCGATCCAGACGTTAGAGCCTTCTTTTGGAACAACGTATTCCAGATCCGGGTTTTCACGCTTCGTGTAGATAGCTTCACCGGAGTAAATAACGCCGATAGCCGCCTCATTTCCGATCATCTTGTCACGCACCTGATCCACAACGTACGCCTGCACGAGAGGTTTTTGTGTCACAAGCAGATCCTTCGCCTCCGTCAGCTCCTTGATATTGGTGGAGTTTAAGGAGTATCCCAGATCCTTTAAAGCAACAGCAAACGCATCGCGCACGCTGTCCTGCATCAGAATGCTGTCGCGGTAATTGGTATCCCACAGAACAGACCAGGAGTCGATCGGCTCGGTTACCATTTTTTGTTGTACAGAATACCAACTGTTCCCCAGCAGTACGGGATCGAGTAGAGATTGCCCGGGTCGAACTGCTCGGAAGTCTCGTAGTACATATCTCCAATGTTGGAAGCGTTCGGAATATGGTCAAGTTGATCGGCTGCAGCAGATCGTTCTGGATCATCTTCTGAATCATATAGTCGGACGGGCAGACAAGATCGTAGGAAATCGCACCGGATTTGATCTTCGGATACATGATTTCGTTCGTCTCATACTCCTCGTAAACAACGTGGATACCGGTTTCTTCCTCAAAGATATCGATGACATCAGAATCCATATATTCGCCCCAGTTGTACACAATCAGCTGCTGGGAGCCGCCGGCTGAAGCATTCTGGCTTCCGTAGTAAATACCGCCGCCGCCGATGACAAGCACCATGGCGATCGGAAGAATCCGGCGGAAGACCACACGTTTCGTGATGCGGAAACGGATGCCCTTCTTCGCCATAGCCTCGCGCTCTTTTGCCTCCTCTTTTTCTTCCTTCGGAGAAGGATTCACATTCACAAGGAGCAGCAGAAGCAGTACGGTAACAAAAAGAATCGTGGAGAGCGAGTACATCTCCGGCTTGATTCCCTTGCGGACTTCGGCATAAATCTTTGTGGAGAGCGTATCAACGCCCGGTCCTTGGTGAAGTAGGTGATAACGAAATCATCGAGGGACATCGTAAAGGAGAGCAGAAAGCCCGAAACAACGCCTGGCATGATGTCCGGGAAGATGACTTCCAAAACGCGTACAGAGGGGAAGCGCCAAGGTCGAGGCTGCCTCGTACGTTGATTTGTTCGTCTGCTTTAATTTCGGCATAACGCTCAAAATAACATAAGGAACATTGAACGTGATATGCGCCATCAGAATCGTGCCGAATCCAAGCTGAATGCGGCAGATGATAAAGAGCAGCATCAGCGAGATTCCCATAACGATCTCACCGTTCAGCATCGGGATGTTCGTAATACCCATGAAAAGCGTCCGGCTCTTTTTCGACATGCTGTTGATGCCGATGCACGCAAGCGTTCCAAGGATGGTTGCAATCGCAGAGGCAAGAAGCGCAATGATTAACGTTGTATACAGCGCGTTCATGATCTCTGTATTGGCAAACAGTGAACGGTACCAGTGCAGCGTAAAGCCGCCCCATTTGGCACGCGTTTTTGATGCATTAAAGGAGAGCACCACAAGGGTGACAATCGGCGCATACAGAAGAATAAAGATGAGCGCCATGTAAATTTTTTCCAGTTTCTTTCTCAAAATGCCGTTCCCTCCCCGTCTTTATCGTATTTGTTCATCAGAACCATAGACAGGATGATGAAAATCATCAGGACTGTGGAAAGTGCGCTTCCGGCATTCCAGTTGTTGGTCTGTTTGAACTCCTGCTCGATGACGTTTCCGATCAGAAGGATCTTGCTTCCGCCGAGCAGGTCGGAAATAACAAAGGTTGTAAGCGCCGGGATAAATACCATGGTAATACCGCTTACGATACCCGGCGTGGTGAGCGGCAGCGTTACTTTCAGAAAAGTCTGTACACTGTTCGCTCCAAGGTCTCTTGCTGCGTTGATGACATCGCGGTCGATCTTAATCAGGACATTGTAGATCGGCAGAACCATAAACGGCAGGAAGTTGTAAACCATACCGAGAATGATCGCTCCCGGTGTGTTGATGATGGAAATGCCGGGCAGATGGAAAAACGAGAGAATGCTGTTGATGACGCCGTTTTTCTCAAGCAGTGTCTGCCAACAGCGATACGGAGGCAGAAAGTTCATCACATCGGGAGAATGAAGATCAGCACAATAAAGCTGGTCTGGTTGACATTCCGGTTTGCCAGAATCATGGCAAGCGGATAGGCAAGGACAAGACAGAGTACTGTGCTAAGGAGTGAGAGCCACAGAGCCAGGCCAAGTGCCTTGATGTTTTCCTTCGTTGCAACGTAGGCAAAATTCGAAAGGGTAAAGCCGCCTTCTTCCCCGGTGAACGCATAGTAGAGAATCAGGATCAGCGGGATGATGATGAAACCAACAGCCCAGACGGCATAAGGTGCTGCCAGCCATTTCTTTAATTTATTACTCTTCAACAGCTGCCGCCTCCTCATCTTCGGATTCCGGTTTGTTCATGATCTGGATATCAAATGGATCGACATGGATGCCGACTTCCTGTCCGACCGGGAACAGATCGGTAGAGTGAACGAGAAGCTCAAAACCGTTCACCGTAACCTCCATCTCATAGTGAACACCTTTGAAAATCAGATGGGTGACACGTCCGCGGATGGTACCTTCCTCCGGTTTCACAAGATCAATATCCTCCGGGCGGATCACAACGTCGACCGGTTTGTTTTTGCCGAATCCGACATCAACGCACTCGAACTTCGCACCGAGAATCTCGACGAGACGGTCCTCAATCATGATGCCGTCGAGAATGTTGCTGTCACCGATGAAGTCTGCAACGAATGCG